>FAXC01000308.1_pt1 | contig 15037 bp, 9 predicted proteins | sample 734421 | NCBI WGS metagenome assembly FAXC01 (sample SAMEA3597868, study PRJEB11362) | hydrothermal vent metagenome | biome: marine hydrothermal vent biome; feature: marine hydrothermal vent; material: ocean water | place: Atlantic Ocean | collected 2010-09-19/2010-10-04 | reverse complement strand
GTGCGCTATACTACCTTCATGGCCACGGTGTCAAAAGTGCTGGAATCGGCAGCAAAGTATCGTAAACCAGTTTTATTGCTCGATCGTCCAAATCCGTTGCGAGGAGACGTAATGGATGGGCCAGTGGTACGTACAGCATACCAGTCATTAGAAGGTTACCATTTGGTGCCTATCCGCCATGGTCTCACGATTGGGGAATATGCATTGATGGTAAACGAAATGGGATGGTTGAAAGACTTAGCACGCGCAGACCTAACTATTATTCCCTTGTCAAATTGGCAGCGGACGATGTGGTTAGATGATACTGGAATACCTGTACCATCAATGTTACCTGATGTGCAGGATGTGGAATCATTACTGGCTTATATGGGTATGTATTTATTTAAGGGCACAAACCTGAACATTGGCCATGGAACTGACCAGCCTTTCTTCCGCATTGGTGCGCCATGGATATCAGGGAGTATACTGTGGAAAAAAGTTCAAGATCTGGATTTGCCTGGAGTGCGCTTTCACCAAATACGCTATAAACCGCAAGCGATTTATGATGCCGAACGGGGACCTTATTATGCTGGACAAATGTGCAGTGGTCTGTTAATGGAAGTGACCAATCGCAATGATTATGATCCGCTTGCCACATCTACTGCACTAATGATTCTGACCTATAAACTATATGAAAAGCATTTTGAATGGATAGCAGGAGGATATGTAGACAAACTTTTTGGTTATGATTTATTACGGATTTTTGCTGCGCAGGGAAAACCGCCTGATTACCTACCGCCGCTCTGGTTGCACGATGTGCTTCGTTTTAGTGAATTCCGGCAGCGTTTTCTGCTCTATGAATAAATCGTTCTGGGTCATTTTTCTCTCTTCCTCTTTTTTAGTTGGACAAACATTCTTTACTGTTCCAAGAAGTGTCTGGCGTTTTTCCATGACGAACCATGTAGGCAGTGGTAACTGGATCGGCTCGGGCGGACTGCTTGATAAGGGAATCCGGAATATTGAGTTTATGGCCAATGATACAGTGCCTGCTCTGGTACATCGAACTAGTAAAATCGGCTTTAATCGCCGTGATATTAAGATCGAATTTGGATTATCACCTCGTATGACTTTTAGTTTACACGTACCATCTTACAGCTCATTTACCGAAAAAATTGATTGGGATTTAAGTGTAGAAGTGGATTCGCTGAAGACCAACTTGGATTCACTAATGGAATTTTATTATCCTAATAAATCCAGTTCCGGCCTTGGAGATGCTACGTTAGGTATGAATATTTTATTATATGGTTTTCCATCATGGACCGGCAAAGAACCCTTTTCAGTCTATGCTGGTGTCGGATTACGCTTGCCTAGTGCCAAAAGATTAGGGCCATATCGTGCGAGTGTAAAAGATACAACAGGAAGACCCAGCCAGTTTAATGAATTGCCAATCGGCAATGGACTTGCACGTTATTCATTATCATTATTTGGTGAATTCTTCAAATACTTTAATGAAAGATTGGTGAATATCACCTGGCGGATCGAACGGGCCAAGTACAGTAGGGAAGTGGTCAATACACCCGTGTCATTTTTGTGGGGAATAGAAACTAATCCTGATTCAATTATAGCAATGATCGGAAAAACTTATTTGCGTCAGTTAGGTGATGAATTATTATTATCAGCGACGGGTAAGCTGGAATTATGGCCTGACAGGGTTTCAATTACCGGCGGGATCAATAGCATAAAGACTCAAAAAGATTTTGTCTTTTCAAATGACTCGACCTGGAATAGTTGGATGGTGAGTCGCAAGCTTAGTAGTAACGGGAAAACAGTACATGACACCCGTAAAACGCAAATTCGACAATATGTATTGGTTACATTACACAATGTGCATCCCACAAAGAGTATTGGACCAGTGCAATTTGATATAGAATTCGGTGCTTCGTTCCCCTATTTTACACGACATACGTATAGTTTTGCCAGCGCTTGGCTAGGTATGCAGGCCTATTTCCAGGCATGGTAGATTTATTATATGAATATTTCATACCTTTAACGCATTCATGAAAGAAAATAAACGGGCTGTTTGGAGTTGGGCATTTTATGATTGGGCCAACAGTGCCTATTCAACAACCGTTATGGCTGGATTTTTTCCACTGTTCTTCAAGGAATATTGGGCGGATCCACACAATCCCAGTCAAAGCACATTCTATCTTGGCATGGCCAATTCAATCGCTTCAATGGTGGTGGCCGCTCTGGCACCACTTCTGGGATCAGTTGCCGATCAGGGCTCCGCAAAGAAAAAATTTCTGACATTTTTTGCGTTTTTGGGTGTGATCATGACCGGCGGATTATGGATGGTAGCACAGGGAAACTGGCAGATGGCAGTGTTATTTTACGTTATAGCAACTATTGGATTTTCTAGTGGAATTGTTTTCTATGATGCACTGCTTCCTGGTCTGGCATCGGAAGAAAGGGTTGATGCAGTGTCATCGCTGGGGTTTGGCATTGGTTATCTGGGTGGTGGGCTACTCTTCCTTGTAAATGTCTTTATGTATCTCAAACCAGAATTATTTGGTATTCCCGATGGCGCAACGGCAATTAAACTGTCCTTTTTGAGCGTTGCGGTCTGGTGGGCAGTATTTACTATTCCATTAATTTTATTTGTACCAGAACCGAAAAATTATGAGAATATTGATTTTAATAATGCAATTCGGATGGGGTGGGTACAGTTAGTTCAAACCTTCAAGGAAATCCGCAACATGAAAGTTGTAGGTACTTTCCTGTTGGCGTACTGGTTTTATATTGATGGCGTTGATACGATAATAAGAATGGCTGTTGATTATGGTATGTCATTGAATTTCCCTGGAGAGAGTTTGATTATTGCACTGTTGATAGTACAGTTTGTTGCCTTTCCAGCTGCTTTGATTTATGGCTGGTTGGCTTCTAAGATCGGTGCCAAAACGGGGATTATGGTAGGCATCACAGCCTACTCCTTCATTACGCTTCTTGGTTATTTCATGACCGAAGCATGGCATTTTTATGTTCTGGCAATATTAATTGGACTTTTTATGGGAGGTATTCAGGCCTTAAGCCGCAGTCTATATACACGAATTATTCCACCAGATAAGTCTGCAGAGTTTTTTGGTTTTTATAATATGTTAGGCAAGTTTGCTGCAATCATTGGGCCGGCACTTATGGGCACGATCGCATTAGTGACTGGTAGTGCAAGGTTAAGTATCCTATCAATTTTGTTGTTATTTATTTTGGGTGCTTTTTTCTTAAACAAAGTTGATATAAAGGAAGGCAAGCGCCTTGCAGCCAAGGGACTGTAAAATTATTATTCAGCACACCTGGATTGATTTGAAAAAAAATGTTGACTAAAAGTGAAAAAAATAGATAATATAGATCATAGCCTCGCTGGTGTGGCGTGCTCTTCAGAGAAAAAAAATTTTCTCGAGGGTTTATTAGCGGGGCTATACCTTTATATGATAGAAATTAATATATATAACTTAAAGTAAAACATGAAGTATCAAGCCAAGTACAGTCAATTAGTCATGCCGGATGATGCTAATAACGTAGGCACGTTATTTGGCGGTCAAATGATTTCCTGGATGGATCTGGCTGCAGCCAAAGTTGCTTACCGATTTTTAAAAGGAACAGGGGCCAGTGGCGCCCTTACCCGGGCCATTGATCAAGTTGAATTTAAAGAACCTGTCTATCCAGGAGAATGGGTGAATTTCGAAGGCCATATATCTACTGCAGGAATCACATCATTTCAGGTCATCATTGATGCTTATGCGGAAGGATTGGAAAACAAGAAAAGACTGGCCTGCACAGCAATTATTACCATGGTGGCAGTAAAAAAAGAAGATGATGGGACATATAGTAAATGTCCCCACGGCCGCACCTTATGATATACTATGCCTTGAATAATATATCCGTAATGTAATAAATTGTAGCACATATTTGCGAGAGCAGGTATGAAAAACATGCGGATTCCACATACTAGTTTTCTAGTTTTTTCGGCGATGTTCATCCTATCCGGTTGCGGTTATATGTTCGCGCCAAAGTATTCAGACCCAATTTATACACAGCGTGCCCCTTTAATATCCCTTAGGTATGAATACCAGGATATACACATATATGCCCCCGTTCAACTTGTTAATACCATGCCGGAAGCATATCAGGTATACATCTTCGATAAGGATAATGAAGTGGACGCACTATTTGCCGCTACGTACATGCCAGAGGAAAAGATTGAGGTTTATTTGCCTCAGAATACCCTTTCTACTGATAAAAATGGCAACATTATTGTTATTTCACCACAGGGTCGAGATATGCCGGAGATCAGAAAAAAATTCACCGGTATTCGCTATGGCGACATTACCTTGCCCGTCACTCAAATTATCAAGACACCAGCGATCGTTGAGGGCATAGTATTTCGTCGCTACGACGACCGCATGCTGGGCGGCATTCAGGTGGTTGCCAAAGATTCCACTGGAAGAGCTTTCTACACGAAATCTCGTCTGGATGGTGATTATCGGTTTGAATTACCAAACGAATATGGGTATCGGAATGATCTTGTTGTTTCGGCCGGAGTTGGATCGTTATTTCCGGTAGTAACCAAGGATGCGCAATTCGGTGGAAATTTCAACCTGCAATTGGATTTTCCATTAGGCCCCAGTAAAGAGTTTGTTGAACAGGGTAATCTATATATTGTAAAAAATAATCTCACCCCTATTAGAACAGCCTTTTTCAATGGTTCTACTACGCTATTTCTGCTTGCGAAGAATGATATTGTTGCCGTCCAACGGGTGGCGGGTAATAAACTATATGGCCTGGTAGAAATATTCTGGACAGATGGAAATGCAGAAATGATATCTGGTTGGGTGCGAGCACAGGATGTGATTTATGCTGGAAATTATTTTTTGAGCCCTCAGGATGATCTGGAGTTAGCCAAACAATGAAGCAGATCCTGATTTTGCAGTTTTTTGTTGTCTCAGTAATGGCCCAGGTAACGCTGGATGTGAAAGTATTGCCCAAGGGCGCTACCGTTATCCTGGATGGCAAGAAAATTGGCTCGGCTCCTGTTAAGGGGTATTCAGTGAAGCCGGGGCTTCACGAGATTAAGCTGGAGAAAAATGGCTATGCTCCCGCAACACATGAGATAGCAGTCCAGGATGCGAAGCGACTCGTTGCGGATTTTATAATGAATCCTATGTATACGGTAAAATTCCGATCCAAGGAAAAGGGATTTACTTTTGAATTGAATGGAGAACATACCTGGCGTGATGAAAAGATCAAACTAAAGTTGGAAGCTGGGGCCCATCGATTGCGGGTGTATTTTTTGGATGAATTATTTGATGACCAGGTCGTAGTTGCTGATCGAAATATGGAATTTATATATACGCGATATCAGCCAGAACCGGGTAGAAATTGATTTTCAGATATAAAATCATTATTCTTTGCTTAGGCCTTATTGGTCCAAGTTGGAGTGCTGATTATAAGGGTAAGATCGCCTTTATAGATCTTACAATGGATAGCGCCTCGGCTGAGCAATATGGTGAATTATTCACCACAATGTCTTTTCAGCTTCAGGAAACTGCTCAGATGCGGGTTATCGACCCACAGGAAGTGCTGGAAGTAGTTAGTCAATACGTGGATCTTGAGGATCCTGAACGAGATCTACCTGATCGGGATATAATAATCGGCATTGGCCAGGAACTGGCCGCGGACTATGTGATGTATGGTAGCACAATAGTTGGTAAATATGGCTCTATTCTGACCGGGAAAATACTTTCTGTAAAGTCTGGGGGTACGATCAGTACGATTGAAATAAATATGCTGGATGTTATAAATGCACTGGCCGCAGAGTCCAATATCGCATCCTGGACCATAATTGGTGCCGATCCACCCTTTGAGTTGATGCAGAACCGCCGCAATATATTTCCCAAGCATCCCAGCAATATCAAGGAAAAAAAGACACCTCTGGGTGCGCTCTGGCGTTCAACGGTGGCACCTGGCTGGGGACAGTTCTATTCGAACAAGAGAGCTATGGGATATGCATTTTCATCCATCGAAGGACTTCTTTTTGGTTTACTGTTGTTCAATCTTTCCCAATATGCTCTTGCGGTTAATAACCTGAATAATACAGCGAAATTGTACAATGCAGAAACGGATCCAGATGAAGTGCTGAGACTGCGTAGTGAAACTATTGGTTACTGGAATGCACACAATAGTTACAATAAAGCAATGATCAGTACCGGCTATATGATTGGTACGGTGTGGGCCATCAATGCCATCCATGCCTTTATCTTTGGTCCCAGACCGCAAAAATATATTCATGGCCCGGAACCATATTCCCAGTAGTTAGCCAGTAATTGTGGTGCATTTCAACCCGTTGTTATCGTTTCTATCGGCACTTTGAAGTACTCAAAGAAAGCACAAAAACTGATAGTACAAAAAACAAATTATTTTATCCTTTTCTTTTTGTTACTATTAACCTGCGTTTACAATTATTACCCTGTGCGGAATATCACATGAAAAAGTAACTATTTTTCTTTTTAATTAACTCTGACATAAATTGGGGAAAATTTCAAGAGAAAACACGGGAAGGAGGACATGATGAAAGCGTATCGCTTGGCGGCCATAACTGTCAGCCTGAGCTGGATTTGGTTTTCCTGCCAGACCCAAGAATTAACATTTAATAATCCGATAGACCCTATCGCTAACGCAGATTCTGGTTTTTATTCGCCGATATTAACCATGTTTCCGTTGACTCAAACGGTATCAAGTGGTGATTCTGTAATAATTGGATCCTATATCATTGAACATGATACAACCCTCGCTGGGGTGCATACGCATGTTACCTATGACGCAGAACTATTACAGCTGGATACGATTCTACCGGGTGTTTTATTCACAAATGACGGGGGCAATACGCCATTATTTACCTATACTGCAGTTTTTGGACAGATCGATATTTTTGTCTGGTATCTAGGCGCGGAAGGTGCTCTATCCTATGTGACAGAAACAGGGCATATCGCCGAGATCTACTTCTCAGCCTTGAATACTGGCGAAACGATGGTGGAATTCGATACTACACAGTGCGAATTGGTCACACCTTTGGATGAAAGTATATCTATTCGTGGATTCCGACCTGCTGAGGTGATCATTCAATGAATTCATTGAGAAATATTGTTGCTACCTTTTTTATCCTGTCATTTAATTCATTTGTTTTAAGTCAGGTAACCGATTCACATGGCGGAGATTTCGTAGTAGTAACTGGTATGACTACTTATGAGTCACTGCCCTTCATAGAAACTTTTTCAGATGAGAATGGGCCTGGTCAGAAATTTAATACCTGGGTATCGGCCCAATGGACTAGTGCTACCAGTACAACAGATGATTATGACTGTGTAGATTCTCCTTGTACTAACAATGATGAATATGAATCGCTTTTAACTCCCCCAGATTCGTTTAGGCTACAAGATAGCCCTAGTGTTAATGTTTGGGAATACTATAACTCAGCACCCAACTGGACGGATGACCCAGTTGCATATTTCGCTTATTCTCAGATACGAGATTATTCAACATCAATGTATTCACCGCTGATCAATATTTCTGGTTTTCCTGATCTAAAGATTACATTTGATATGCATTTTGATGCTTGGTCAGGCACAACTACGAACGAATATCTTTATATTGAATATTGTACGGGATCTGGATGGGAAAATGCCCTAACCTTTCTAGCCGATGCAGATTTGGGTGCCGTAGATATACCATGGGGTAATAATAGTTTTTTCCTAACTGATCAGAGAGATCTTGACACACTTCAAATACGTTTTCGCACCGCTGGAACCTATTCCTATAATATTAATGAATGGTACATTGATAATGTAAAAGTATATGGTGCACCAGTTTTGAATACGGTGAGTATTTCCGGGCCAGCGGAAAATCCCGGCGGAGCCATTAATGATGATGTAGTTACTATTACAATGGTTTCCAATACAGATCTGATAGCGGCTCCAACGGTGATCATGAATGGTGAATTTGCGACGACTACCGGTAGTGGTACAAATTTCAGTGCCTCAAAAACAATATCCCCCGCCGACCCGGAAGGGCCAGTATTATTTTCTATCGATTTTACCAGTACAGATACCATTCCTGGCCAGACGGTACGGGAAACTACTAATAATTCAAATGTGATTATTGACCGCATTGGTCCAGCTGATTATAATACAGACGCTGATACTACTGTTGGCGGAAATGTAATTGATCAAATCTGGAACAGCACCAATACATCTTTAAATGTTACTCTCACGCTGCCTGATGATTCAGCAATTTTAAGTTTTAATCCTTTGGATGGTTGGAGCCGGGCTTATGATAACCAAGATGGTGCTGTAACCAGCCACGGTACCAATGGTCTGCAATTAAATGAATTAACGCTGGAGGTCTGGACAAAAATAAATTCTGCAGATACCTATGATGGTTTGGTGGCCTATGGTAAAGCTGTTGGTGGATCGGAATCGGGTTATGGATTTGTATATTTTAATGGTCTATGGCGGTTTTTTCTGGTTACGGATAATATGAGTCAAAATACCTGGGAATCAAATCCGGCTACAAGTATTCAAAATGGTGTCTGGACTCATTTGGCGGGTACGTATGATGGCTCAGTGATTAAACTATATAAGAATGGCGTTTTAGTGAATTCTTCAGATCAAACCGGGGATGTGGATTATACAAATGTTAGTGGAACACAATTTTATGTTGGCAAGTTTTTGAATGATGCCTTTGATAATTATTTTCATGGCAATGTCAGTGAAGTGCGGGTCTGGAATTACGCCCGCAGCCAGGAAGAAATTGCCGGGTTTCGATCCTGGACTGTGGATCCGGCAGAAGAAGGGTTGGTTGCTTATTTACCCATGGCAGGGAATTTGACGGATCTGACTGGTAACAATGAAGCAGTAATGGGTGATAATGGATATTGGGCAACTGAGGCACCATCAGCATTGATAAACCGGGATTTCTTGGAAGAGGACTCTGACAGCACAGCATTGGTAGGTGCAAAAGTTACACTACGAGCCAGTGTAGACGGGGGTAGTTACATTGACTTTGGGGAAGACAATATTATCACTCTGGATGACCTTCCCCCCAATCAAATGACTGCAAATACTTCTGCTGATTACCTGGAGAATATATCTGGTTTTTCCGAGAGCGCAGAATTGACCCTGGGTACCAAGTTGACGGATATTGCGGGTAATGAGACCATTGGTTCACCAGTAACGGGTACACTGCTAGTAAAACAGAACCTAGACCCAGCCACTTCGGTTTCTATAATATCAGATAACGATTATACAGGATATGCTAAAACTGATAATACAGTTACAGTTTCATTTACTACCTCAGAAGAAGTAATTACGCCGACCGTAACGATTCAGGGTAATACTGCAACCGTAACAGAAAGTGCTGGAAATGTATATAGTGCTACATACGTATTTACCGGTACTGAGGACCCTGGTCCAGTAACCTTCTCAATCATTTATACTGATCTGTTTGGTAATCCTGATACAGTAACAGCAGTGACTAATGGTTCAGAAGTAATTTATGATCGTTCTCCACCAACCATATTATTGGTTACAACCTATTCCAGTAACAGCTATAATACCGATTACGCAACAATTGGTGATACGGTCTTTGTACGGCTTGATGCCAGTGAAAGACTCAGGACCGGAATGGGGAATTGGACTCCATATATTTTTGGCGGTTGGGACAACCAATCGGGCCTGACCAGTTCTAATAATGATTCCACATTTACGGCCTATAAAGTTATAGATGCAGATGATCCCTGCGAACACATTCTGACTGGTCTAGGTAACACCATCGGTTTTGAATTCACTTTCTTGGACTATGCTGGTAATGAGGGTACGACATCTGGTGAATCAAGTGTCAGATGCGATATTACCCCGCCATTCCCAGATACTACCGGAACAGTAGTGCCCACTGGCGGTACTGTAGTAAATCGCTTTTGGAACAGCACGAACACAGGCTTAAGTGTTACCATACCAATTGCTGATGATCCAACCCTTATAGGTGGGCTGGCTATACCTTTCGTTATATTTAATAATGGTACGGGTTGGGAAGCACCAGAACAACAGCTGAGTCCACCGTTGGATCCATCGACATTCGAAATTCCCCAAAAAAATATTGAATTCACAATTGACTTCACTGATACGGTATTTGAAGATACAGACGACTATGTAGAAAGTTTTTTCGTTGAATTTCATAGTAAGATCTGGGATTTAGCTTATAATATGACAGTACTTACTACTGGTGCATCAATCTTAAAAATTGATGAAATAGTGCCCGAGTTGGTAGAAAAGGAGATTTATTCTACGAATGATGATGATGAGCGGGCAATCCTGGGTGATACTGTTTATGTAGAGTTTGAAGGACAATACGAAGGCATTGATACTGTGGTCGTAACAATCGGCGGGCAGCCGATTGACGGATATGAGCATTTAAACGATTTTAGATCCAGAGTTTGGCGGCAAATGACCGGCGCCGAAACAGAGGGTATCCTGCCATTTAGTATATCGGGGGGAGATACAGCACGAAATATGAGCCCAACTTATACGGAGGTTGATGATGGAAGTAGCGTGGATTTTAGTGCTGCCGGCCCTGAAATTTTATTTGCGTCCATTAAATCCAACAGTGCCTATGGCGATACACTGGCCCGGCCTGGTGATGTAATTTCCGTTGAAATCAGGACTGATATGCCAATATTATTGGATAGTGCTGCTGTTATTTTTGGTCAAATTGATACCACCCAGGATTCACCGGGGAATAACCAGTATCTTTATTCTATTGAAGCCGATACTATTGATACGGTTGGGATTGTTCAATTTTCTATTGATCATACTGATTTGAATGGTAATGAATATGACAATATTAATAATAATGATATTACGGATACTAGCTATGTCCGTTTTGACGGAACGGATCCTCGTTTTGAGGATGTGACTATTATCTCGACAGGCGTGGATCCGATCGTAGCAGACTCAGCCGATACCATTAATCTTACCTTCCGTATAGATGAAACTGTTTCTGATTCGTCTGTAACAATACTAAATAATCCAGCGAATTCCATAACTCCATTGGGTAACAACACATTTCTGGCCAGCTATACGGTCACAGGATCGGAACAGGAAGGTACGGTATCATTTGATATTTCCGTGACGGATTTGGCAGGCAATAGCACCAGTATTGACAGCACAAGCGATAATTCATACGTTGTGTATGATCAGACACCGCCTTCAAATTTTACATTAGGGCAGGTTATTAGCGCTGGTGGTGATACGGTATTGCCAGGTTACTGGAATAGTACAAACGAGAGTTTACTGGTTACGGTACCCATTGAAAATAATGATAATTCTTTAATCAATGGTGCAGTACAGGTATTGGTCAGTTTTGATGGCAGTGATACACTGGAAATCGGTGATGCTGAAACAATAACTCGTATTGATACTCCAAAAGTCATTACCATTAGTGATGATGACTTTGAGGATTCACAACACTTCGCCCATGGTACGACTGCTTTGTTTACAGCCCGTATCAATGATGTTGCAGGGTATATCACTGTCGGTACCGCCAGTAATGACCAACTGCAAATTGACCAAATGTTACCTTATATTGATAGTATCTGGGTTGAATCTAACAATGATGATTTTTCCATGGCGACATATGAGGATATTGTGTCCGTTAAGTTCCGTGCACAGGAAGGCCTAAGGATGCCTTATGTAATTATGGCAGAGGATACTGCCGAATATGATGATGAGAATAATCGTATATGGACGTTCGAAAAAGAGATGGATTCAAGCGATGCGCAGGGAATTATAGGTTTTTATTTTACACCCATGGACTCCGCAGGTAATACAACGGCAGCACCATACACACAAACGACAGATGGATCTAGAGTTATCTATGATTATACTGTACCATTTATTAACTATATCAATGAAGGTAGTTTAGATGAAGATTTATATTATGTTGCTACAGCGGAAACTCTAAGACTAGCAATAGATGGGGGAGACCTGGTTTCCGGTATTTCAAAATATGAATTTCGCGTGGGGACTCTTCCAAACCCAAACATTCCTATCGATTGGACCACCACAATTGATGGAATTGTAGATACATTAGTAGATAGTTTAACACTAACCCCTTTTCAATTATTGGTACAGGACACTCGATATTTTACTAGAGCTATAGCGATAGATCGTGCCGGTAATGAATCAGAAGAGTTTTTTGACAGTACTGGGTTTTGGGTTGATTTGGAAAAGCCAACTCCGGGGTACATAAAGGATGGTTTTGATGAGGATTACGAGCTTGATTGGACATTTGATTCAACTAGTCTTAGTGTGCACTGGAATGGATTTAAAGATACAATTAGTCAAGGTGTGATTGGAAGTTATGAATTAAGCGTAAGCGTAATTGATGAGGATACAGTAGAGGTCCTGGATTGGTTTACTGTGGATACGCTGGCAAATTCTGCAACCATTACAGGCTTGGCCTTGGAAAGGAATGTAAAATATTTTGTTGCTCTGCGGGCAGTGGATATGGCTGGCAATAAATCAGATATAGCACAAACAGATGGAATACAATTTGATAATCAACCTGCCAGAATAGACACAGTAATGCCATCGTTGAACTCTTATCTTAATGTATCCTCATCACAAGAGATTAAATTCAAATTTAATAAGAAATTATTCTCTTATAAGTTCAGCCTTGACAATATTGGGGTAGATACGATTCCCTACACCGATGTTCTTATGAATGGTGATAGTACAGTATCAATTACCTTAGACACCACACTTTTAACGGCTGATACGCTCTATTTCAATTTTGATAGTGTGACCAGCGAAAACCTTATGGTCATAGACGAGACCATTACTCTGTATAGTATGCTATGGGGAGACCTGGACAGTAATCGTGTTTTGGATGTAGCTGATGTGGTTCGTTTTAACACCCTCTGGCCTGATATTGATCTTGCCCCGGTTGAGCATGAACCACCACACTATGCACCCAACTTGGATGGCGAAGCCAATCTGCGAGATTTGTCCATATTTTCCCGAATGTGGAACTGGTACTACAAAACATATATTCCCACAATGCTAATGACCTCAGGCAATAACGTGGATCTATCAGCGACTTATAATGGAGGTCAGTTACGGATCCAATTACCCGAAAATACTTCCGCGGGACAAATTATCTTCACTGATCTGAATTATGATGTGATCAATGTATTCGGATCGAGTTCCAGTGCGCAACACTTCGTTCTTGTAAATGAAGACAGTTTAATTGGTGTCAAAGCCTATACTTTTGCCACTCTTGGCGAAACACTGGATTCAGTGTTTGTGATTGATATGATACTGGATACGGAAACAGATTATAATCAGGGGATTCAGGTACGTTTCCACGATCAAGAAGGCAAAGAAATATTGGCCGGAACAGCACTGCTTAGAATAATACCTGTACCCGCGCGCTATGCCCTAGGGCAGAATTATCCTAATCCGTTCAATCCTACTACAACCATTCATTTTGAATTGCCAGAAGATGCCCATACGCGCATTGCGATCTATGATCTGCTTGGTAGAGAGATAGTTCTATTGGAAAATAGACCCTTTAATGCTGGCTATCATCAGGTGGTCTGGCAAGGCAGGGATACATATGGTAATGCCGTTCCTTCCGGGATGTATTTTTACCGGATGGAAGCCAATGGTTTCAGCAGTACCCGTAAAATGGTATTCCTGAAATAGGCTAAAAAAACATTCAATAAAATATTCCTTACCATAAATTATGTCCGCTTAATTAGCGGGATTTTTCCGAGGAAGTATTGTAACCGTATTATTATTTGAGGATTTGACTTATGGCTGACCCTGTTTTTTATCCTAATCAGGAATTTTCTGACCATGCTTTAATAGGCTCTCTGGATCAGTACCGGGATTTATATGAAAAATCCATGTCTGATCCGGATGCATTTTGGTCTGCAGTTGCGGATCGAATTACCTGGTATAAAAAATGGGATACTGTTCGGGAATTTGATTTTGTAAAGGGCTATATAAAATGGTTCGATGGCGCGAAACTAAACGTAAGCTATAATTGTCTGGACCGGCACGTGGAAGCTGGTCATGGGGATCAGACTGCCATTATCTGGGAGGGCAACAACCCCGAAGAAGATCAGGCCTTTACTTATGGCGAATTGCTGGCTGAAGTACAGAAATTTGCCAATGTTTTGAAAAGTATTGGCGTAGAGAAAGGTGATCGTGTATGTCTGTATATGCAGATGATTCCCCAATTGCCAGTTGCCATGCTGGCCTGTGCCCGCATCGGTGCTGTGCATTCAGTTGTTTTCGGCGCCTTCAGTCCTGATTCTCTGCGGGACCGCATCAACGATTCGGCCTGTAAGATATTGATTACCCAGGATACGGGCGTTCGCGGTACAAAACAGAATATTCCCATGAAGACAAATGCGGATAAAGCGGTTGCTGAAACACCATCAATTGAACATGTAGTTGTGGTCCAGCGTACCTGTGAACCAGTGGAAATGGTCAATGAACGTGATCTCTGGTGGCACGAAGCGATGGCGACAGCTGAACCAACATGTAAGCCGGAAGAAATGGATGCCGAAGATCCATTGTTCATCCTGTACACTTCAGGATCTACCGGTAAGCCCAAAGGTGTCCTACACACTAGTGGTGGATACCTTGTCTACACGTCCTTTACTCATGAAAAGATTTTTGATTATCACCCGGGTGATATTTACTGGTGCACGGCGGACATCGGATGGGTCACAGGCCATTCCTACATCGTTTATGGGCCTTTGGCTAATCGAGCTGTCACTATCATGTTCGAAGGTGTCCCAAATTACCCCGATTATGGTCGTTTCTGGGATGTGGTTGATAAGCGTAAGGTCAAACAGTTTTATACTGCGCCTACGGCCCTGCGCGCGCTGATGAAAGAAGGTGATGAACCGGTAACCAGCCGAGATTTATCGAGCCTGCGT
>FAXC01000206.1_pt1 | contig 15460 bp, 10 predicted proteins | sample 734421 | NCBI WGS metagenome assembly FAXC01 (sample SAMEA3597868, study PRJEB11362) | hydrothermal vent metagenome | biome: marine hydrothermal vent biome; feature: marine hydrothermal vent; material: ocean water | place: Atlantic Ocean | collected 2010-09-19/2010-10-04 | reverse complement strand
AATTGGGTCCTTGCCATGGGTAGTGAAGCCCATGGGCTAAGTAATGATGTCAAAGCACAACTGGACCAAACAATAACAATCCCCAAAATTGGAATCGGAGAATCCTTAAATGTAGGCGTGGCAATGGGTATTTTACTGTATCGTTTAACACAATAAGCGGATGTTTCTCCATTTAGTAAGATTGCCGTAACTTCCAATATGATAAAAAGAACGGATTCAGATCCTCATGAACCAGACCCTATCAGTAAAGTTTGCATTTGGGATCGTTTTTCTATCGGTCCTTTTAGCGCTGATTATTGGCTCAATATTCGGTGCCCTGGATCCGTCTATCCTCACCGGCTCTAAGCCCGGTCTTTCCACCTATTTTGCTATGTTTGTTGGACAGGGATTTTTAGCTGTCCCCGTTATTGTTTTTTTAGTCCGAAAAAAATACCCTCTTTTTGAATCATTACGTTTTAATCCTGTATCAAAGAATACGGCATTAACAACTTTATTATTTTCTTTGGGTGCCATAGTGATTTCAGATGAAATAAATATTCTTGTTGATATGGTAATTCCTATGCCTGATTCATTTCTAAAGGTCGAAGCCATGATGACGCCCGATAATCCTTTATCTTTAGTTTTGCTTATTTTCACCGTCGTTATTTTGGCTCCCATAGGGGAAGAAATTTTATTTCGAGGATTCCTGCAAAAATACCTGGAAAATGCCTGGGGTGATATTACCCGGGCTATCTTATTTTCAAGTCTTTTCTTTGCGGCAATTCATTTTAATCCTTACTGGATGATACAGATTTATTTTCTTGGTGTCCTCCTTGGATATGTCGCCTGGAAAACCAATTCTGTTATTCCCTGCATCATTTTTCATGTTACTATAAACGGCACATCTTTACTATTTACATCTTTGGGAGATTCCTTTGAATCTTTCATTCTTTGGCATGGTCACTTAAATCCTATTTTGCTTGTGCTTGGTATATATCTTTTCTGGACTGGTTTTAAACATCTAAAAACAGCACAGGTGAATTAAAATGAAAAAAGAAATGTTTGGAACCGAAATCAATCTTTTGCGCAATACATTCAGACGTCTTCTCCGGCGTCACGCAAAAACGAATATTATTAAGTTAATTAACAAAACACATCCTGCAGATATGGCTTTAATATATCGATATTTTAACGAAGGGGAGCAGGATGCTATTTTTAATTTGATGAAGCCTTCGGAAGCCACAGTAGAATTTTTGAGCGAACTGGATGAAGCTATCACAATACGTCTATTAGAACAGGAAGATCCACAGCATATGGCGTCCATTTTGGAAGAAGCCAGTTCAAATGAGCAGGCCTATCTCATGGGTTTGGTTAACGAAGAGTACGCTGCATCTGTTATTAAACTTCTCCAGACCGAAGAGCAGGAAGAACTGGAAGAATTGATGGCTTATCCCGAAGACAGTGCTGGAAGCCTTATGTCTACAGATGTATTCACACTGCATGAAAATACAAAAGCCCAGGAAGCGATTGCTGCGCTTCAGGACCATGAAGAAGCGGAAATGGTCTTTTATTTATATGCTATAGACAATAATGAAATATTAACTGGAGTGGTTTCTCTAAGGGATTTAGTGACAACGCCGGGCAATACTATGCTTAAAGATATTATGTCTCGCAAAGTACACGCCGTACGGCCCGAAATTGATCAGGAAGAAGTGGCACGAATCGTTTCTCAATATAATTTTCTTGCTGTGCCGGTGGTGGATTCTGATGAAAAATTATTGGGGATTGTGACAGTGGATGATGTGGTAGACGTTATCCGTGAAGAAGCTACCGAAGACTTTCTCCAAATGGTAGGTGCCGGTAAGGATCGGGAAATCTTGTTAAAGTCTTCATGGGATAACGCTCGAATGCGTTTACCTTGGCTATTTGCCAGCTGGATTGGTGGAATTCTGGCAGCATTTATCATTGGTGTTTTTGACAATGTACTTCAAAGTACAATTGCACTTGCCGCATTTATACCTGTAATTATAGGTATGGGAGGTAATATCGGCACCCAATCTTCAACGATTATTGTACGCGGTTTGGCGACAGGTCGGGTGGGATTTGAAAATTCAGTTAAAATTTTATTTAAGGAAATCCGAGTAGGTTTAATTCTTGGGGTTTTATACGGAGTGCTCTTAGGTATTTTTACATTATTTCAATTCCTAGAGGCATCGCCCATGCTAGGTGTTGTAGTAGGTTTAAGCATTTGTTTCTCCATGATCATCGCTGCTACAATTGGTTCGCTGGTACCATTAATTTTAAACCGTTTTGATATTGATCCTGCGATAGCAACTGGCCCTTTTGTAACTACTGCAATTGATATTTTGGGTGTTACGCTTTATTTTTTAATTGCTGGTTATTTCATCGTTATCACTTAATTATTATTTATCATGATCAGGGGTATCCCATTTCTCCTTTTTATAACTATCATTTGTGGGCAGAATTATTCAGCAAATGTATATGGATTACCAATGGCCAAAATCCAGTACAAATCAATTTCAGATTCGATTACACTAAAGGTTGAGACTATTGGACTAATTGATGCTATTTGGCCCATCAAAAACGCCTACACGACGAACTTTGATACAACACACTTCGGATTAATAACATTCAAAAAGAAAATTAAACAAGATAATCTCAAGCAATCTGTTTTAATCGAATTGAAGAATGAAGTACTCCACTATAATAATCAAACTAAGGATAGGTCTGATTCCACTCAAACAATGTTTACTATGTTTGCCAGATTAAACCGGCAGCACCAAGAAATACTTGATACAAAATGGTTTGAAATTGATCACGAGGGCAAACCGATGCGAGGTAGATTTTTATGGGGAGAAACAGAAACAATCAAAGTAGGTAATACAAATATATTATGCGACCATATCCGCATGGATATGGAGTATTTAAATGGATCAAACGGATTTTTAGAGAGTACCGACCGCTTAATGCATTATGCGCCTGACCCAGATGCAGTACGCCAAATCTGGGTGGAACGAAATGGAAATCGTCGTATTATCAAAGTAAGTATGACAGCATACGGATTTCCATTTAATTTCGTAATACAAAATGAGTAAACAACCTTTTTTAAATACCTACGGAAAGCAAATATTAATCTGGTCTGTCATCACTGCGGTTATTGGTATTGCCTTGAAGATGGGGATTGATCAAAAAGTAGTTGTTTTTGGAACAATTGTTATTGGTGTCTTTACCCAAGCATTCGCTGGATTAGCAGCGCTAATTGCTACCATTCCATTAATTGGTCCCTTTATCATTAAAGTATTGGCCATTCCATTTTTCTGGATTTTAAATGCACTGGGTTATTTTGTTGGGGCCGTCGCTATAAAAAAAGGTTATCGAAGCGAATTCACCAAATCCCGCATACTTACCCTGGCAGTATTGATAGGAATAATTATCGGCTATATTATCGGGCATTTGATCCCAATGCGCTAAATTTCCAACCAATAAATTATGAATATACTTGTTTTACACGGCCCTAATCTGAATCTGATTGGTTCTATTTCAGCCCATATTGGCCAACGGATAACTTTAGACAAAATTAATACTGGCTTGCGTCGTCATGTTCGCAATTCGGAAATCAATTTAAAGATTATGCAAACACATAAGATATTTCAGGCGATCAATGTTATCCAACGAAATCGTAATTGGGCTGATGGCATGCTTTTCGCACCGATGGCATGGGCAAGATATGAATATTCTATTGTTGAGGCGTTACAGATCGCTGATATTCCAACGATCCAATTATTATTTCCAGATGGATTTAGTGATATAGACAAAGACAATTCAATATTCTCTAATACATGTAAATCAACTATAAGTGGGGCCCCAGATCAAGTCTATATTGATGGGATAAACGCTTTAAAGAAGCTAGCCTGATTCATTGAAAAAGCATTTGTTCTTAATATTGGTCGCTTTTGTGGCCTGCACAAAACCCCTGTATGAATCTCCCCGCCCTGAATTACCTATTGTAAACAATGTTAATCCTTTCATTAGTATTTCCAGTAACGGTCTTACAGCAACAATTATTACCGATCGGGAATTGACTGGGTTGGACTCTTTGACATATTTAGCAAAACAGCCTATTCCCTTGAAAGATTTAATTGAAATTTCTCACCCGGGATTACATGATTCTTCCATGGTAATGTATGCAAATGTGCTTACTTCGAAAATAACGGATAGAGAATTAACGCGTTCCTTATCCAAGCTAAAAAACCACAACGCTGAAATCATGGTCACCTATACAATGGATACAAGCGTTATAATGCCCAAAATTCGTACTTTTTTAGCCAAAACTGATCCTAGCCAACCTATTGAGCCATTATTTGATAAAGGCGGCATTATCCCCGATTTTTACCATATGTCACCAACAATTGCATTAATACTGCCTTGCAAAGGACTATCTGTGCCCCAAAAAGCCTCCAGGCTACCCAATGCCCCTAGAAATTATCGCGCGGGTATTCATCGGGGTATTGACTTTTTTTCTGACTGGGGTACAGCGGTACAAGCGGCGGCGGACGGTATTATTATTCGTTCCGATTTAGATTTTGAAGAAGTTCCTGCTGATTTCAGACTTAAAATTCTAAATCGAGCTGCAAAACTTGATCGTACCCCTTCTGATATTTTCAATGCTGTGTTGCTGGGCAAAGCAGTAGTCATTGATCATGGATTCGACCTATTCCCCGGTTACCGTTCCATTACTATTTATGCCCATCTTTCTTATATCAATCCGCAAATAAAACCAGGTTATCAAATAAAATCAGGAGAAATATTTGCAAAGACTGGAAATACAGGAACGCGCGCGAGCACCTTGGGAACACGTGATGAATCCCATCTTCATTGGGAACTTATTTTACAAGATGGGCAAGGAGAATATTATTTTGGTCAGAGCTTAACTTATGAAAAGCTATATCCGGCTCTTCAATCTCTTTTTAATCATTAAGATTTTGCCCGCACTATATTTTTTGCAATTTTCTTATCATTGGGCAACACCTGCTTTGCCAATTCATAGCATTCAATGGCCCGTGGACGATCACCGACTAGATAAAATACTGTACCAAAATAATCTAATATCAGCCCCCAGCGAAGACGAATCGCCTCTTCTGTAGTCCCCATTTTTTCTAATTGTTCTATTAAAAACATTTGGACCTCGGGATTGTTATACTGACTATAATGAAGTCCGGCAAGTGCTAATGATTTCAGGTCAATATCATCCTCAATCTCAGCGTAATCCATCAATTTTTTTATAATTTCCCGATCCAAATTCTCCATGCCGGGCGAGAGGTAACGTTTGATAAAATAACTCAAATTTACATACTGCCCCATGCTGTGTTTCTCATCTGGATGAAGCAATAATTCTGCAGCTGAGTCCCAACTGGTTTCCTTCGTTATACTCAGCCTGTTTGCAATGATAGGATTCATTGGTTTTGCCGGTTTCCACCATTGATCTACAAAATCCTGGAGCGCTTCTTCTGTCTGATCAGTATGACATTGAATGCATGAGGACTCAAACCCTTGTGATTGATCGTAGATAGGACGGGGAATAGAAACAGTATGATCTGATCGTGTAAATCTGATTTCATTCCCTATACCCTCATGTTGGCGAAAGGGCATATGGCAGGAAATACATTTACTACCAGTTGAGTTTTGATTATGGAATGTATGGGCGGATATATCTTCCTTTTTTGCCATATGGCATGCCGTACATTGCCGATCGTCAAACCTATCCGCTAATAGTTGCCGATTGATATCCTGATAATTCTGGCTATGAGGATTATGGCAGCTGATACATGTCATTGATCCATTGATAAAGCAATCACTAAACAAATGGTTTTGCTGGTACCCAAATGTTTTTATTCTGCCGTCAATTGCATAGGGATTTTCATTGCCTAGTAACATTAATCGAAGCGAATAAAATTCTTCCAGATTTTGTCCTGGCAGATAACCATCTTTCAGCGGTGTTTTCACTGCGTGACACTGAAAGCAGATATTTAAACTTTCTGTCGGTAATATGCCTGCTATGCTCTTGATTCCAATTGTAGTGGGTTTTGCAATCATTCCACTTACTATTTTGGACATGGTTGTTACATGTTTTTTCGCAGGACCATGACACGATTCACAGTTTATTGCCAAAGTAGTGAAGTTTGTCTTGTATTTTTTTCCCATTTTTTTCCCAACAATCTGACTACCGTGGCAGTTTTGGCAGTTAGATATATCCTCTATTTCTCCTAATACGCGGTGGGGAGGCCAATTGTATAATTGACTAATGGATATACGTTCATCCGCTTTCTTCCATTCTTCGCTGCTTTTTACCTGTACAAACCAGGCATTTTCATCCTTGCTAAAATCAAATGGTAAAAATCTATAGGTACCATCTTCAAATTTCCCAAAATACGTCTGCGTACCGCCACCATACATGAAACCGCCACCCACAACGGCTTCAACTTTGATAATCTGCTGATCCCCGGTTGTGTTCTCAATTAACCGAAATTGATAATTGTTACCTTTTTTTTCAGGGTAGATAGTAACATCTGATAATTGAATCGAATTCCCGTTAAAGGGCGCAATGACTGCTACATCTTCTGGACGACCACCCGCTTTGGCATGAGTTGAATTTTCCCATTGGGAATAAATATCCGGATGGCAGGCTTGACACTGCTTGGATCCAATAAAATCAGAAAAGGAAACTGGTAATGTTTTTTCGACAAATGCTGGTTGAGGGATTATAAATAATTTCTGTTCTTTTTTATTAGAGCAACCAGGTATAAAAATACACAGGAAAAAGACGCAATATGAAATCAGCCGATTATTCATACAGGCAAATTAATCAGAAATTGATAAAAAAAAGCCCCGCAAGTGCGGGGCTTCTTTATTATTTTTGATTTTTATGGTTTTTTAGAAACCAACGTTCAGTGTAAGAACGGTATTCCCATCAAAGAACTTCGCAGGAATATAGGCATAATCTATTGATGCATTAATTCCGAGAACTCTCTGGAGGTATACTGATCCGCCGAATGAAACACCTTCAAAGATATTTTCAAATTCAGCTTTGCTTTCATCAACAGTAGTTGTTGCCAAATCATCCTGTATATTAACATCTGTAAGATCGGTTAACATACCGACTCTGGCCGTTGCTAATCCTGGTAAGCTAAAAGCACCCATTAATTTTAATTTATCTTGATCAAAATTGTTGCTTTCATACGTAGCGCCCGCTGACAAAGCACCAGTTTGATAGGAAATACCTAATTCCATCAGCATTGGAACATCAAACTTCGCGGGTTCAACTTTGTATGTGCCAACCTGCCGATCACTTCCTATAGCAATGGCGTCAACCAACAGACCGGAGCCATTGTAACGCATTGGCCGACCAAAATTTCTTACAGCAACACCAACATCCATTCCTGAAACATCCAGGAAGTCTGAGTATTGAACACCAGCATCAATAGTAATTGCGGTACCTTTTACCCGTTTAAAACCTTCACTGGTTGAATTGAGGCTAATACCCATAGATGTTTTAGTAGACATCATCCGCGAGTAGGTCAACCCAGCAGTAAAGTTAGTGGCTTTGAACATTTCACCTGTTCCGTCTGGTGAAAACACAGTTGTTACCGGTATTTCATCAATATCGATAGACCGTATGTTCACACCAAAGGCATTATTCCCAAATTTCATCGTTGCGCCTGCAAATAAAACAGACATATCAGCGATGTATGATCTATTGGAAAATGATGTTTCTACACTCGATTGCATGCGAGCAACACCAGCTGGATTCCAAAATGTTGCACCTACACCGCTGGCCATGGCGACTGCGCCACCTCCAGTTAAGTATGATGCACCCTGTGGGATCAGAAGCTGACTTGCACCAGCAGTACCATTACGCATACCGCCTGCTTTTGCACCCCCATACTGGTTTTGCCCTTGAGCCATTAGAGAGCCCATCAGAAAAACCAACACAAATGGGATTGTTATTATTTTTTTATTAATCATATTATTAATTCTCCTTCTGATCCTTAGTAGCGTTTCGCCCATTCTTCTTCAGTAACGAGCGCAAGCTTCAATACTTTTGTTCCTGCAGATCCCATATCGATATGAACGATATAAATGCCACTTGCAAGTGGAAATTGATTGGCATTTCTCATATTCCAGTTCTGATATTGAGTAGTTGTACTTTTTTCGAAGTTCGCTACCATAACACCAGCCATATTGAAAACACGGAACACAACCTTACCTGTCGTAGGTAGATGGTTAAAAGTCACGTATTTCGGAGCTGGTAGTTCTGCACTGGAAATCTCAAGATCGTGATACCCAAAATATGGATTCGGGAATACATTGACCTTTTTAACATCGTCTGCCACAGATGTGGACTCAACTTTTGGCGCCTCAACACTGAATACATCAGAAGGCTGGTTGGTCTTATTGGTAACAATTTTAACAACTGTACCTTTTTCCGGAAGCAGCTTTGCTGGATCATCAACATCAATGGTACCATCAGATACATCATCCAAATTCCACACAAACCAAACGTTACGACCCATGAGTTCCGGGCCATAAGAGCCGGATTCCCAATAGTCTGCACCCGTTGCACCTGTTAGGTAACTCCCATTTGCATCCGGTGTAGCAGGACCGCCACTAGCGATACCAGCAGCTATGGATTTTGCTAACCAATCTTGATAACCAGTTTCGTCATCGCCGGCAGCATTGCCTGCGGTTGCGTAATTCGCTGGTAATCGAGGATATACCCAGTCTGTAAATGGGTCGTTAGAGCCACCAGAACCCGGACTATCATAAGGAGTCAGTCCCCAGCTTTCACTTCCGTCATAGTCATAGGTCCATAACGGGAGACGATAGCCTTGTGTTACGTTCCACATTTCCATGGGAACCCTAATCAGTGACCAACTACTATATGCTGCATATATATAGTTGTCATCTTCATAGGTAAAACGATATTCAAAATCATTTGGAATGAGGTATTTCCATTTACTGCCGCGAATGATTCGACTGATCATCGTAGCATAGCTACCCGATGAGGAACCACCACCATGGAAGAACCAACCAGTCCCGATTGCTTGGTTGACGCGACCTGTATAAGAAGTTGGAAAACCGCCCCAGTCCTGTGAGCCTTGCAATGGCGGATCCTGTGCGCCGCCACCATGAGCCGTTACTATAAAGTTCTTAAACGCATTTGGCGGACCTGTCACTTTAAATGTCAAGCCGTCAGCTGCAGGAAAACCAGGATCTGTGAATAAAGATCCTTGAGTATAGTCTGACAGGATTTCGCTGCCAGTGGTAGCGTCGGTTACATTCCAAAGTATGTTACCCGTTGCGTCATCCGTTGCAAACGAAACTTCATACGTATGGCCAGTAACAACACCAGGATCAATTACTTCAATCCGAGCTTGTCCGTCACTGGTACCAGCTGTATGGGTCATATCTAAATAATCACCTGAATCAACTGTATAAGATTTACCCGGATCCGGAAGTTTTGGCGTCACAGAAACACGGGTCATAGAGGATTCGAGTGATTTAAACGGTGAAAATTCATTATCAGGTAGATAAGAATAGGCACTAATACCATAATGATATGGTCTATCATTGGTAATCGGCCGATTTCTCAATGCATCTGTTTTAATAACAACAACACGGCTAATTCCATTATCACTACCAACATGCGCAGGTTTTTCAAGCACAAGACCCGTTGCTGGGTCTACTGCTTTTTCCGTAATAACCATCACACCATTCGCTACATCATATTGAGCGATCAGTGCACCCTCTGAACCAGAGGCAAGCGGATTCGGTAACTGGTAAACTTTATATCCTTCAAAAGCAAAGCCTTTATTGACCACAGACTCTGTTTTATTATAAGCAGCTGTCTCCGCCCAGTTAAGGGTAATATAGCCATCACCTTCAAACGCAGACACAACTGGTGGTGTCGGTGGCGTCGGCAATGCAAAATCATTATCATAGGCAAACTGTGCAAAGATGTCATTGTATTTCAGTACCGTAATGGATGAAAGGTTATCACCACCCATACCACCAATGAGACCAATGACAACATCCTGTGTATCACCTAATGCCATTTGAAATGGCCCTGTGTTCATTACAAGGCGCCTGTCACCAGGTGGCAGAATGATTCCATCAATCCAGCCAGTACCTGTAGGCGGATCACCGGCAAGCACAAAAATCTCTGCTAAACCTGTAAGCGGGTCCACAAAGGGGTTCTGAGTTGGATATGGAGGTCTCGGTAAAAAGCCTTCCATCAGGTTGAACCACTGCAATGTACCTGCATATACGCGGGTATTAGGGTCACTCACTGAAGAACCAGCAGCAAAGTATACAAAACTGGTCATACCCAGTGTATCTATGCTACCATCGGCGTCAGCTACTTTTGGGCCTTCTAAAAAGTCATAACCACCGGCAGGCACGGGACTACCGTAGTTATCAAAAAATGTTTCATCAAATGTATTACCATTATATACATACCCAAGACTTAAGGTGGTATCACATCCAACATAGTCATCAGTGTACGTTCCTAGATCAGGATCGGACCACTGAGTAAAATAAACGGTGTCCAGCTTAGCAGTTGCCGGGCCGCCAGGTAATCCAGTATAGATCATACGAGCACGTTTGAAAAACATACTGGATAGTGGGTTGGAAAACGGGTAATCATATCCCCACATAGACATCTGCATTTCAAAACCGATTGGAGGAGAACCCCAACCACCTTCTGATACACTGACTGCCTGTCCAGGGTAATTCGGATCGTTTTCATCTGGCAAGTCATTGGCGACCAGCCAAATAGTTTGATCTGCGCCTGGGATACCAGGAATATCACCATCCCATTCGAGTGTTTCAGTATTCCATGTTGCCGCAGTAAAGGCGCCGTCTCCATTGACGTCATCATAAGGCGCACCTTTAGCCACTGGCCAATGCTCCCAGTCATGCTTGTATTGCGCTTTCGTAGCTTCAATCTGTGCTTCTGTTACTGAGGTGGCAGAAATATTCTTAACAATTGCTACGTCCGATGTCAGATCACCGGTCTCCCAATCTTTTCTCACACGCCAGATCTGCTGGAGGCGCCAGTCTTCTGAGTATCCGGTTTTATTAATAGCACCGGTTGCATCCCGGAGCACTTTACCGGATTTAAGACCGGTATTGTACATAGAACCATTCACGCGAATTTTAGGAGTACCAGCTCCCGTTCCATCGGTTAATAACTGACCATCCGCATCTACGCCGTATTCATCATCTGCTCTCACGCCCCATAGGATACCTTCAGCAAAAATGACATTTGCCATTCCTTTGGGATAATCACCAGCTGAACCATGGGAAGTACCATTCCATTGGAAAAACCCCTGGTGTTCTACTTGAATCGACCAGCTGTTAATATTGAAAAACGTACTTTTTGGGCCATCGTCGCCAAGTCTAGCCAGACGAGAAGGACCTGTTTTACCTGCCTGGCGATCCCCTTTTATTTCTTCAGCAAATAATGCTGAAGTCAAAAGAAATGCACCAGTAATTACTAAGGTAATTGCTTTTCTAAGATTCATAAAACTCTCCACTGTTTTGTATGGCATAATCAACTCCCCTAGAAGGAGACCTGCATACCCATTTTAATTTCACGAGGAACGCCAAACAGATCAAAACCATGGTCATTCAACCAGTGGTTGCGGTTGGCCAAGTTAATCTTTTGATACATTTCTACATATTCTGGTCCACGACCTTCAATAATCAGGGAACTCAATGCTGGATCACTTAAGAAACCATCATCATATGCATCACCTGTACGGTTATAAACATTTACAATATGTTGTGTATTCAACAGATTGGTCACTGTTGCATAAAGTTTCACATTGATATTCATCACCCTGACAGTTTTATCGACACCAAGATCTAAATTAAATATAGATGGTGTTGTCGAGGAGTTGATCGCCTCTTGCGGAGCTCTGTTCCGGGGGTCATTATCAGAAAGCAACGCCCCTTCACCTGCATCTCGCTGACCCATAGAGCCATCAGAATATGTATACGGATGTCCACTATTATAAGAAGCAATAAGATTAACACCAAAATTGTTGGTAAGTACATTGCCAGTTCTTCCGGTTCTGTAATCGACAATTGCACTTGCCTGATGGCGTTGATCATAACGCGTGGCGGCAATCATTGTTGGTTTACCCCATCCAATCGTACCCAGGGTAGGATAAGAGTTTGTGCCTCTTACATCCTGGAATACATAGTTGGCAAACACTTGGATATTGTTCACACGATTAGTTTTAAAATCAACTTCTATACCGGTAATCTGCGAAAAATCACTATTCACATAATTGGTGTGATCGCGCAATCCGTAGAAGTTTTCTGTTGCATCAGGTTGATATACATCTCTACTGACCTGATCTTTCGGGTTCCGTGCAAATACGGTAAGATCAAGAGAAGCAACATCACCAATCAGTGTGCCGTAGCCCATTTCAAATTTTGTTTCTTGGGTCGGTTTTAAACCCCAGGAAGAGTATCCTGAACCACGACTGCGATATAGCCTGTACATAGGAGCCATTTGAACATAGCGACCATAATTCAAGTGAAAAGATGCTACGTCAGTAATTGGGAATCCAAGTCCAAGTCTAGGCAGTATATAACTCTGCGTCGGCATTTCCTTGAAACCATATTTTGGATCTTCAGCAGCCACAATCGCGTAATTTTTATCCAATGGTGGATTGTCATAGTCTTTTAAGTCCACATTGGCCTGGTTAATCGCTTCATAGCGTAAACCGGCATTCACAACCAAATCACCTGCTTCGAATTTGTCATTAAGATAAAAAGCCATATTCCATGGTTTACGGGGCTGGTCATAATCCTGACAATTACCACCATCGTCACAATCTCTTCCCAAAGGATCATAACCGATCCAGGAAGCAAGGCGTGCCGTTACAACTTCTTTTTCTGCTCTTTCATTCTGAGCAACAATAGCATCATATAACGTTGCATCCTGCGCAACTTTAGAGTTTAAAGAGTTGATCCCGCTATAGCCATAACGCTTATAAGTAAATGCGGTATAATCAGCACCTACTTTTACTTCATGCTCACCCATCTGGCTTACAAATTCAGCATCAAAGCCTATGTAACCATCTTCACCTTTACTATAACCACCTCTACGGGCGCCATCGCGAGCAAATCTGAAGCCATTAACATTATACTGGTAGGGTTCAACATACTGAAATGCCTCAGAGTAAGCTTCTCCAGGTGTTCCAAAATGCCTGGCCCAATTAGTATCCACTTCGGCTACTTTGTCATGGTCACCCCAAGCCAGCCAATCTTTTAATTGACTTGTATGCCCGGTTTTAAACTTACCTTTTTCTTCAAATTTCTTATCATAAGATTCATACTTACGACCTACCATTTTCACATTAGTCCGTATGTAAGTACTGGTATTGAGAAAGTATGTGCTTTTTAGATTTATCAAGTAGTTTGAATTAGCAGTCTCGTGCCGCCGTGTATTAAACATGTTTTTAATCGGCAACCCAGCACCTGAGGATGTACCTGCGGTATAAGCACCCGAAAGACGCATTACAAGTGGGTTGTAGTCAAATGTCATGGTACCGTTAAAATTCGTCCAACTATTTACATTGTTAAACGCACCACTCTCATTATTTATACCAGCTAATATATCTGTACCTGCGGTATAGGCACCATCATGATCTATATCCGTAAAAGTCATTGAACCTTTTTCATTTAAAACCACATAATCACCAGATGCTGTTAATCCCCCAACTTTATCTGCAATTGGATTTCCACCTGCGATTGTAAAGGGTGTAAACCATCTGCTGGTAGAACTATAATTATCTGTACCTGTTATTCTTAATGCACCAAAAAAGCGAATTTTGTCGCCAATTGGACCTTGAACAGTCATTGTCATATCTTGATCGCCAACAGCATATTTACCGCCATCTTGTTCCATAAGAACTGACGCGGAAAATCTGCTACCGCCTGTTTTCAGTGATTGCTGAACAACACCTGCATTTGCTTTACCAACGCTGGCATCGAAACCACCAGTTTGAACTGCAATAGTTTCCAGTGCTTCCGGAATGGCATTTGAAATAACTTTCCCACCAGCACCTGCCATGGATGCACCTTCTAAGGTATAACCAATTTCTTCTCCGCGACTACCGCGAATATGGAGACCATCATGCATACTCACAACGCCGGCTTGACTGGCGACCATGGATGTCACATTACGCACAGCGTAATTTTCAATGGCTTCTGCATCAATGGTTCTTGCCATGTTTGTTTGGTTAACTTCGATCAATGGTTTTTCAGCAGTTACCTCAACTGTTTCACCTTCAACTGCTGCTACCTCCATTTCAAAATCTTGACTGGTCGTTAAACCAATATTTACACGTATATTAGATACAATTTGGGTTTTGTAACCAATATAGTTTACCCTAACGGTATAAACGCCGGGTTGCACATCCAAAATATAGTATGTTCCATTTTCATCTGTTGCTGCACCCGTTGAAGTCCCTTCAAGGATGACATTGGCACCAACCAGAGGCTGGCCATCAGATGAAACATTACCACTAATTTTACCGGCCAGGTTCTGTGCAAACAGACCTGCAGTAAACATAGTAGCCAAGAACAATATTGTGAGTTTTCTCATATTAATCTCCACGTTGCTGTTCAAAATTGGTTAAAGATCGTCTATAATTTTTTATATTTTCCATAACTGGGCGCAATACTACGCACCACAGTTCCCTTACCTTGGGCCGAAAACTAAGTGAATTATCACTGCCTGGCAAACTTTATTTATATGGCATATTTTGGGGGTATTGGGGGTGTTAATTTAAAGTGTTTCATGACGGAGCCGGGTGGAATTCCATACTACATTTATAGATGAAAAAGCCATAATCGCTTCCGCTAAAATAGGGTGTAAAACACCAAAAATTGCCATTGGGATTGCAATCAAATTATAAATACTGGCCCAAAACAGGTTTTGCCTAATTTTACGGAATGTTTTGTTAGAGAGGGAAATTGCCTTTTTCACCTTCGATAAATCACCTCTGATTAAAATAATATCCCCACTCTCCATGGCAATATCTGCGCCTGTTCCCATGGCAATACCCACATCCGCCTGGGCCAAGGCTGGTGCATCATTAATGCCATCACCAATCATACATACTACTTCCCCGCTTTCCTGAATTGATTGTACTGTTTTCAATTTATCAGATGGCATTACTTCTGAAAATACTTTTTCAATTCCAATCTCGTTTGCCATGACTTCAGCCACATTGGCTTTATCTCCGGTAAGCATTACTATCTTGTATTGTTTATTATTTAAGTACTGAACCAAACTATTGGAATCGGCTCTGATTTGGTCTTGCAAAACAAAAACACCATAAACAGTATCATTAACGGCCAAAAAGACATGAGACCCATGGGC
>FAXC01000432.1_pt1:7500-15599 | contig 15599 bp, 13 predicted proteins | sample 734421 | NCBI WGS metagenome assembly FAXC01 (sample SAMEA3597868, study PRJEB11362) | hydrothermal vent metagenome | biome: marine hydrothermal vent biome; feature: marine hydrothermal vent; material: ocean water | place: Atlantic Ocean | collected 2010-09-19/2010-10-04 | reverse complement strand
GGCATCCTGGGAAGTAATGAAAGGTATCATACTTGGATGGATGAGGGATTAAATGAATATACATGTATTCGATATTGGCAGGATAAATATAAAGATCAAAATGAACGTTTTGTTATTATACCATTTATACAGGAAAAATTAGGCATTGCAAAAAATTTAAAATTTAGTTGGTATGAGTATATTTCATATTCTACATCAGCTAAGAGCCCAAAAGCCCAACCGTTGAATCTTAAGGCTGATGAATATAAGGGCGGGAATTATGGACTGAATTATAATAAAACAGCTGTTTTTACACGCTTTTTACAGCATTATTTGGGTGAAGAAAAAATGGATGAGATTATGCAGGACTATTACGAGACCTGGAAGTTTAAGCATCCTTACCCGGAAGATGTTCAGACCGTTTTTGAAAAACACACAAATAAAGACTTGAGCTGGTATTTTGATGGTGTTTTAAAAACAACTGACTATGTGGATTTTTCTATCCAGAAAAAAGATGGCCGTTATATCATTTCAAATGAAGGTGAACTCAAAGTACCAGTTGAGGTTGTTTTTTTTGGAGATAACCATAAGATACTTGAGCGACGCTGGCTCGAAGGATTTGAATGGAGAACGACGGTCGATCCCCCAGCAAATGTTTGGTATGCCATGATCGACCCTGATGAACATATGCCCGATGTGAATCGCACAAACAATTCCACCAGAAAAGAAACTCATTTCCATTTTGTTTGGGATCAGCCCACGTATTACGACCATGATATCAATTATTTACCGTGGTTATTTAGCTATAATTTTTATAATGGGTGGACACCAGGAGCTGTGATGTATAAAGGAGGTGCTCCTGGATATACATCCACTACATCTATTCAGCCGATGTGGGATTTTAATAATAATCTACCTGTAATAAAGCTTTATCGTATTAATAACTTCAATTCTAATAATGTTTTTAGAACTTCATCACTAAGTTTTAGTGGTATGCAATATCAAGGGAATACTGGAGGAGCAATAAAATTTGATGGCAGTTATGGTGAAGATGAATCAATGAAAAGCATTTCAGCAGATATTAATTATACAAAATTAGCATCTGGTGCATTTGACACACTTATTTATTCAATTGGACAGTACACAACCGCTTCAATTAACTATAGTCTGATCAGGCAACTTGAGGGAACGTTAAAGCGATCATCATTTAATATGGGTATTCAATTGGGGAATGGATTTACGTCAGCTTGGGTTGAAGCCGATTTAAAAATTAAATTTTCAACAAAACTTGGTACAGATATTCGAATTTGGACGGGAACCTTTTTGAATAGCGATAATGTCCCAACACATTTTCGTTCATTTATAAGTGGGGGTGTTGATCCCAATTTTTCAACTAACATATTAGATCGCACGGGACGATCAAATATGTCTGTGATCAATAACCAATTTGTTAAAAGTGGGCCTGCGCTTAGAGGTGTCGTTCGACAGGATGGTATTCCAATATCATCAACCGAGATGACATGGGGAGTTAATATTGATCCAAGTTTCCCTTTATTTATTGATATGGCTGGTGGTGCTGATTTTGATCAAACCTATACCGCTGCAGGTTTGAAATTTGGGCCCTTGATAATACCCTTTTATCAAAGTTGGGAAATTGAGAATAAGACTGCCAAGAATTGGCAGTGGATCAAAGAGCGGATACGATTAACATTTAGTATTGATTTAGTTAATCTTACATTTTAAGGTTCGAAATCGAAAACTTTACCTGTAGGATAAAAAAGCCTTAAATTCCGTTTCGTTTTTTCCACATTATTAACATCCGAGGAATAAATAATGTCTAAATGGACCAAAGGTGAATTTGTAGAAGCTTTGCGGAGTAATTGCTCACGGGAGATTGCTAAAATTGGTGAACGAATCATAGAATTCTCTGAAGAGCACGCCAGTGAGATGTCTTGGGGCAGAGGAGATGGCCACGGTACCTTTACGTTTCGCTGCAATTCTGATTTTGGCATGCTGCCTATTTTCCATATGACATCTGATGGCCAACTTAATCTGCAGGTTAATTTTCTTCGTGAAAAAGAATTACCAAAGCAGGTAATGCGGGACATGATTGTGAAAATGGAATCCAATTTTCTGCGGGATTATGATGCATTCTCTTATCCTGTAGATTCATATGAAGAGATGGAATATATGTTTCATACCTACAATCAGGTAGACAAGTTTTTAAGTACAGTAGAAGGCGTGGTTTATCGTCTAAAACAGTAACTTGACCTCAAATCTTTATTTTATTAGCGCCCTGTTGGCTTTAGTCGGCGGGGCGCTTTCTTTTTATTTCTATAGTGTTTACAGAGGTTTTATTTCTTATCGGCATTGGTGGATGCCGCACTTTTGTGAAGTTGATTTAGCAACATGCACTTCTATCGTCGATTCGAAATATGGCCGGATATTAGGTACGCCCAATGCCCTGACGGGTACTGTGTTTATGTTGTGTTATGCCTATACCCTTGCCGGAGTGCCCATGGGATGGGTAACACCTGTTTTACCGTTTTACTTAGGTATATTTACCATGCTTATTGCCGTTTACCTGATTTATGGATTAATCAGGCTTCAGGTAATCTGCCCAGTGTGTATTATTGTCCATATGTTGAATGGCATCATTTTTTTGATCCAGATTTAATGCTTGAGAGAATGTTCATGTGTATATTTACACATGGGAGGTTCACTTTATCTTTTAATTTTCATTATCACCATTTTTATTGGTGTAGCCATTTTTATTGCTCGAACCAATCACTCAAAAGATTATTATGCTGATATTGAAACCGATGAATGGGATTGTCCAGATTGTGGTTTCCATGTTCAAGCAGGGGACAAATGTATTTATTGTGGTGCTAAAAAGGAATTAGCTACTTGAAATCACTATTGCCTTTTAACTATATCTTCAAGGAATTGATTTGAACGATCCGGCCTTTACTATTGCATTGGCATTGGCGATAGGCATGATTGCTCAATCTGCAGCACGCCATATCCGAATACCAGGGATCGTATTATTATTGGCAGCCGGTGTTCTTACTGGTCCGGATGGCCTCAATATTATTCGACCCGATACTCTAGGAGAAGCGTTGCCAATCATAGTTGGATTTGCTGTAGCGGTTATCCTGTTTGAAGGTGGAATGAACCTGCGCTTTAAACGGTTGAAAAAAATTGGCCGTACGATTCGCAATTTGATTTCAATCGGTGCTATCATTACAGCTATTGGCGGTACTTTTTCTGCCAAGTTATTTTTAGGATGGAATTGGAATACTTCTATTTTATTTGGCTTACTGGTTATTGTGACGGGGCCAACCGTTATTTCGCCTCTTCTGCGACGGATTAAACTGCAATCCTCTGTCGCCAATCTATTGGAAGCAGAAGGCATATTGCTGGACGCAATCGGTGCAATTATTGCTGTAGTTGCCCTGGAGGTTGTAATCAGTCCGTCCGGCCTTACTTTTTTTGCCAGTCCATTTATTATTCTTGGAAGGCTGTTTGTAGGTGGATTGATTGGCATCATTGGTGGTTTTGTCATGGCATGGCTTTTGGGTATCCGAAATCTTGTACCGGAAGGATTAGAAAATGTATTTACCTTATCCCTGGTATTTGCGCTTTTTCAAATTTCCAATGCCCTAAGCCATGAAAGTGGCATCGTGGCTGTAACCATTGCTGGCATGGTGGTGGGGAATCGAAAAACTATTATCAGGCGGGAACTGATGGAATTCAAGGAACAGATGACGGTCATGCTGATTGGAATGCTTTTTGTGCTTTTGGCAGCAGATGTTCGTGTTGGGGATGTGCTTGCGCTTGGGAAGGGAGGCCTATATACCGTAGTTGCCCTGGTCTTTTTTATCAGGCCATTGAATATTGTGTTTGGCACAATGAATTCGGATCTATCGTTCAAACAAAAAATGCTATTAGCATGGCTAGCGCCAAGAGGGATTGTTGCTGCTGCCGTCGCTTCCTACTTCGCTATCGAGCTTGAAAAAAATGGCATTGACGGCGCACAATTGAGGGCTATGGTGTTTCTTCTGATTGCAGTCACAGTTCTCTCCGCAGGCCTTACCGGCAGTTTTGTGGCAAATCTTTTAGGATTGAAACGTAAAAGTGATCAGGGGTGGATTATACTTGGTGCGAATGCAGTGGCCCGTGCATTAGCAAAATTGATGGAATCCAATAATGAAGAAGTTATTTTAATTGATGAAAATCCAAGTTTATGTAGAATGGCCGAAAAAGAAGAATTAAAGGTAATCTACGGGAATGGATTAGAAGAGAATATTTTATTAAGAGCAGAAGTTGATCTGCGTAAAGGCGCTATCGGCCTGTCTGAAAATGAAGAAGTAAATATGTTGTTTGCCAGGCGCACCAAAGAAGTGGGTAAAGTTCCTCGCACTTATATCAGTATAAAGCGTGATGATGAAGGTGTAACCGCAGATATGGTGGATGAGGTTGGTGCCATAATTCCTTTTGCGCGGGCAATTGATCTGGAGAAATGGTCTTTATGGGTACGCAAGGAACAGATTGAGACCAAAGAATTGATATATGATAATAAAGAAGAAATAACTGCCGAAAATGCTTTTGATAAAGAAACAGAAGGATTAATTCTTCCGCTCACTTTTCTTCATCATACAACTCTAATTCCTATAGGGCATAATTCCAGCATTAAAAAGGATGATAAAGTGGGTTGTCTTGTTCGCAGCGAAAAATTGGAACAGTTCCATGATTGGCTCTCACAAAGTCCTTTTTCAATTTCATCCTGAACCTGTTTTATAAATGCCAAATAATGTAGCTTAAACTATGCAACGCTTTCCTATCTATGAGCCCATGACTGTTTTTACCGATATACTAATCATGATTTTTGGATTGTGGTTTGCTCGCGAAATCCAAATGTGGTTCAATGTCAGATTAATGGAAGTCCACTGGCATTATGCAAATTATTTTTATATTGTTGCCTTTACCGCTTTTACCGGCGCCTTGTATCATGCCATTTATCCTGAACACGAAATTATTCGCGATTTTATCTGGAAACTCACTATGCTGGGTATGGGTTTTACTGTATTAACCATGCTCCTGGGTACACTTTATTATTTTCTGCCTTTTGATACAGTGCAATGGGTGAAATGGCTCATTGTGGTTATCATATTTGCATTTACCATTTGGATTAACTTTAATCCAGATCTCATGAATGCAGTTAAACTTTATCTTCCAAGTGCGCTATTTATTATTGGTGTCATGACTTATGGTTGGCTGTGGAAAGGAGACCATGGTGCAATGTGGGTTCTACTTGGTTTCATGGTAACGATTGGTGGCGCATCGTTTACTATTACCAAGCTCGGGTTTCATAAGCACTTTAATCACAATGATATTTTTCATGTGATACAGATTTCGGGCATGTATTTCATCTATCGCGGTATAATGATGATTACCAATTACGGTTACAAATAATAACGAATTAAAATCCCGTAAAACGCATCTGCCGTTTAAAAAATAACAGTTAAATTGCCGCTCAATTTTTCGAGGTAAAATTTTGGATATCCAACTAAAAGAGATCAATGCTTACGCCCGTGAGGTTACCATTGATCTTTCCTGGGAAGAGATCGAACGAGATTTCGAAAAAGCGCTTAAGGAATTTTCGAAACGTATGAAACTGCCTGGTTTCCGCCCTGGGAAAGTTCCGCGCAAAATATTAATGAAGCAGTTTCAGCCATCAATTGAAGCAAACTTTGTCGAAAATTCTGTTAACAATTATTATTTAAAAGCACTGAAGGAAAAAGAAATTGTCCCCGTAAATATGGGTAGCGTAAGTGATGTCCATTTTCACTATGGTGAACATTTTAAATTTAAAGTAGCCTTTGAGATTGAACCTGCGGTAGTGATTAAGAAAATGAGGAAAACCAGCCTTAAGGTTGAAAAAACTGTTTATATATTAGATGATGAAGATATCGATTTGGCCATTAATGAAATGCGTCAAGGACAGGCAAAAGTAATAACCATTGAAGACGGAGCAAAGGTCGATGACTTTATCGTATGTGACCTTCAGGAAATAGATATTTCAGGCGTTCCCATCATTGGAAAAAAATTGGAAACCCGCTACGTAAAATTAGGACAAATACCTTTTGACGGCGATAATCAGAAAAAACTTGATGGTGTTAAACCAGGTGAAAAAGTGCGTGTTTCTGTTCCAATTGATGAGCAGGGTACATTAGGTATATATGAATTATCAGTCAAAAATGTAGAGCGTCAAATTTTGCCGGAAATAGATGAAGATTTTATAAAAGTTGCTGATCCGGAAGCGAAAGATATGGCAGATTATCGGAACCGAATCAGTGAACGATTAGAAGAAGCGTATAGAAATCGTTCCGATGAAGCATTTGATCGGCAGCTGTCCGATGCAATGATCAGCCACGTAAATCCTGATTTTCCACCTTCCATGGCAGAATCCTACTTGGAACATATGGTAGAGGATGTGACTAAGGATAATCCGGGAAAAGTGGATAAAGAAAAAATAAAAGAAATGTATAAGCCCATATCAGAACGAAACCTGAAATGGTATCTAATCCGCAATGCAATCATCAAGGGCCAGGAATTCAAAGTTTCTAATGATGATGTAAAAGAAGAAATTGACCGGAGAAAAGAAGCTACCCCTGAGCACATAAAGGAACTAGAAAAATATTTCAAAAAGCCCAGCAATCGCCAGCGTTTGCAGGATGATTTAATGGAAAAGAATATCTTGGCTTATTTGAAGAAATTTGCGAAAATCAAAGAGGTTAAAGTGAGGACAAAAGACCTCCGTAATCAATCCGAGGAAGAAGCAAAGCAATTATGAATAAAGATCCCCTGAACCAATTGATACCCATGGTAGTAGAACAAACAGGCCGTTTTGAGCGGGCCTATGATATCTATTCGCGTCTGTTGAAAGAGCGCATTGTATTTTTAGGCACACCAATTGATGATAATGTTGCATCTGTGATTATTGCGCAACTACTGTTTCTTGAGGCAGAAAACAGTGATAAGGATATTTATCTTTATATTAATACACCAGGTGGCCTTATCACATCCGGTATGGGCATTTATGATACAATGAATTATATTAAGCCGAATGTAGCTACCATTTGTATGGGGCAGGCTGCCAGTATGGGCGCTTTTCTGTTAGCGGGTGGCGCCAAGGGAAAACGTTCCGCATTGTCTAATGCTAGGATAATGATTCACCAGCCACTGGGTGGCGCGGAAGGACAGGCTTCTGATATTAAAATTCAAGCAGATGAAATTCTGCGTTTAAAAAATACCCTTAATAAAATTTTATCCAAAAATACTAAAAAGTCACTCAAAAAAATTGAAAAAGATACGGACCGAAATTTCTTTATGAGTTCTGAAGAAGCAAAAGCCTACGGTTTGATTGATACTATTCTCAGCGAAAGGAAATAATGGCTCAGATGCGTATTCCTACGCCTCTGGATCCAACTGCAGGGGAACCCGAAAATACCGAACCCAGACTTCACAGACCTTCTGAAATCAAAACTTTTCTGGACCAACATGTCATCGGGCAAGAACAGGCAAAGCGCACGGTAGCTGTAGCCGTTTACAATCATTATAAGCGCATCCTCTCTGATCATTCTGAAGATAATGTAGAACTGGATAAGAGTAACATTCTTGTTATGGGTCCAACCGGTACGGGCAAGACTTTAATCGCTGAAACATTAGCCAGGTTTTTGGCTGTTCCATTTGCCATTGCCGATGCGACCACTTTAACGGAAGCAGGCTATGTGGGTGAAGATGTAGAAAATATTCTCGTGCGCCTGCTACAAATTGCCAATCATGATATTTATAAAGCTCAGGCTGGAATCATTTACATTGATGAGATTGATAAGGTCGGACGAAAAAGTGCCAGTCCGTCAATTACGCGGGATGTATCCGGCGAAGGCGTGCAACAAGCACTGCTGAAAATACTTGAAGGAACTATTGCACATATTCCACCAAAGGGTGGTCGCAAGCATCCTGAGCAAAGTTTGATACCCATTGATACAAGAAATATCCTTTTTATCTGTGGTGGATCATTTGATGGGCTTTCGGGAATTATTGATCAGCGGATT
>FAXC01000432.1_pt1:0-2500 | contig 15599 bp, 13 predicted proteins | sample 734421 | NCBI WGS metagenome assembly FAXC01 (sample SAMEA3597868, study PRJEB11362) | hydrothermal vent metagenome | biome: marine hydrothermal vent biome; feature: marine hydrothermal vent; material: ocean water | place: Atlantic Ocean | collected 2010-09-19/2010-10-04 | reverse complement strand
ATTTGAATGGATCGGTAGACGAGCGTTCTATTAACCTGTGAAGGTTGACCCGTGAGGGCAGCTGGAGGAGATAGAAATGAGTATGCTGGAATGAGTAGCGATAAAGCCTGTGAAATGCAGGCTCGCCGTAAGCGTAAGGTTTCCTGAGTAAAGTTAATCTGCTCAGGGTTAGTCGGACCCTAAGCCGAGGCCGAAAGGCGTAGGCGATGGAAAACAGGTTTAATATTCCTGTACCAGTTTAATATTGTTTGAACTAAGGGGGGACGCAGAAGTGAAAGGAGATCCCGGTTTTGATTGTCCGGGTTTAAGTGTGTAGGGAGTTCTGGTAGGCAAATCCGCTGGAATAATCCTGAGACACGAATAGGAGGGCCTAGCCCATAAACTCTCCCTAATCATGCTGACAAGAAAATCCTCTATGTAAGATATTAGACTGACCGTACCGTAAACGGACACACGTACGCGAGGAGAGAATCCTAAGGCGCTTGAGAGAATCCAAGTTAAGGAACTAGGCAAATTAGCCCCGTAACTTCGGGAGAAGGGGTACCTTTTGAGGAAATGGACTTCGCGTCCTGATTTTTGAAAGGTCGCAGTGACCAGGCCCAAGCGACTGTTTACTAAAAACACAGGTCTCTGCTAAGTCGTAAGACGAAATATAGGGACTGACACCTGCCCGGTGCTGGAAGGTTAAATGGAGAGGTTAGCACTTCGGTGCGAAGCTTTGAAACGAAGCCCCAGTAAACGGCGGCCGTAACTATAACGGTCCTAAGGTAGCGAAATTCCTTGTCGGGTAAGTTCCGACCTGCACGAATGGTGTAACGATTTGGGCACTGTCTCTACTTGGAGCTCAGCGAAATTGAAGTGTCGGTGAAGATGCCGGCTACCCGCGGCCGGACGAAAAGACCCCGTGCACCTTTACTATAACCTAGCATTGGATACTGATTCTGCTTGTGCAGGATAGGTGGGAGGCTTTGAAGCGGAGACGTCAGTCTTCGTGGAGCCATCCTTGAAATACCACCCTTGTTTTGTTAGTGTTCTAATACCATCCCGTGAATCCGGGTGAAAGACAGTGTTAGGTGGGTAGTTTGACTGGGGCGGTCTCCTCCTAAAAGGTAACGGAGGAACCCAAAGGTTCCCTCAGCATGGTCGGTAATCATGCGAAGAGCGCAAAGGCATAAGGGAGCTTGACTGTGAGGTCGACGGACCGAGCAGGTACGAAAGTAGGGCTTAGTGATCTGGTGGTTCCGTATGGAAGGGCCATCACTCAATGGATAAAAGGTACGCCGGGGATAACAGGCTTATCTCCCCCAAGAGTTCATATCGACGGGGAGGTTTGGCACCTCGATGTCGGCTCATCACATCCTGGGGCTGGAGAAGGTCCCAAGGGTTGGGCTGTTCGCCCATTAAAGTGGTACGTGAGCTGGGTTTAGAACGTCGTGAGACAGTTCGGTCTCTATCCGCCGTGGGCGCAGGAGAATTGAGGGAATCTGCTTCTAGTACGAGAGGACCGAAGTGGACGAACCGCTGGTGCACCAGTTGTTTCATCAGAAGCATCGCTGGGTAGCTACGTTCGGAAAGGATAAGCGCTGAAAGCATATAAGTGCGAAACCTGTCCCAAGATTAGTTCTCCCTATCTTAATGATAATAAGGCTCGTTGTAGACTACAACGTTGATAGGCCACAAGTGTAAGTACAGTAATGTATTCAGCTGAGTGGTACTAATTGGCCGAAAGGCTTTATCAATCTATTTTTGATCAGTTGAAGATCCATGTCAGTTCCCAAAAATTTCTCCGGTGACAATAGCGTAGGAGTCACACCCGATACCATTTCGAACTCGGAAGTTAAGCCCTACTGCGCCGATGGTACTGCGCGGGCAACTAGCGTGGGAGAGTAGGTCGTTGCCGGGAACTTTATAAAAGCCCCGTTTTTATCGGGGCTTTTATTTTTTATATTGTGCTCGGTAAATTGACTATGTAAATCTGAATTATTATCTGAAATAGTGAAAAGAATAACTCTAACTCATATCTTCTTTTTTATCCTTAGCTGGTCATCAGTATCGGCTCAAGCAAAACTAGACGGTCAGTTTTTTGAATATGCTACTTATTATATGAGTAATATTGATCTGCAGACTGGTGCCTCAGATGTACCTTTTTTTCGTCATCGGATATATAGTGATAAATATCCCGTTTTTGTAAAAGTCTGGTTTCGTGCCTCAATTTTATCACCGGCACTTGATATTAATACCCGCACTACATTGATTGAATTGGAAATGCAACCAATTCAGATAAAAGAGTCTGTTGTTATAGATAATCGAAATTTTTCCACCACTACTTCTACGCTTTTAGATGAAGCTAACCCGCCTAATATTATTTCTGTAAACATTCAGCCTAAGGCTTCAATGAAGATTTCTGAATTTGAATCAATGATAAGCAATTTGTTGGTAACGGGGCAATTAGCACCAGGAGAATACCGTTTTGAATTGAAATTATATTCTGGTTCTTCAG
>FAXC01000249.1_pt1 | contig 16558 bp, 17 predicted proteins | sample 734421 | NCBI WGS metagenome assembly FAXC01 (sample SAMEA3597868, study PRJEB11362) | hydrothermal vent metagenome | biome: marine hydrothermal vent biome; feature: marine hydrothermal vent; material: ocean water | place: Atlantic Ocean | collected 2010-09-19/2010-10-04 | reverse complement strand
TAGTGTAATATTACTCTGCTGGGATAATTCCTTATGGCTTATACAGTACCAGCAGCACCCACTGATATATAACTTTATTTTAAATGAGTGTTCGACGCATAAATCTAGTAAAATTTATAAAGGTATATTTATTGGTAAAGAAGAAGAGAATATTGTTGTTTAACGAATTAGGAACAAATTATGGGTAAAGAAAAATTAAACGTTGGTGAAATATCCAAACCCAGATTTGAATTTAGATCCTTTGGGCAGGATTTTAATAAGCAAGCCGAACGAATGGCAAGATTATCTATCCCTATCCCGGAAAAACTCTGGGTACGTCATTCTCCGGAAACCTATATCATGTCACGTACCAATGATATTAACAATACTAAAATACGTGATGGGAAAATGGATATTAAAACATACGTCCAGACTGTTGACGCATTGGAACAATGGAATCCGCTGACGAAAACAGAATTTCCTGTATCTGCTCATTTTTTAAAAAGAGACATTTTCCCTGCATTTCAAGTAGAGATACCTGTCTTTGAAAAGCCCGAATACACCATTGGTGAATTTATGGCTATGGTTAATGAACATCCTGATTTACAAGCTGTCAGTGTGGTGAAAGAACGGTTTGGCTACATGGTAAATGATACCATTTGTGAAGTGGGAAATATTCTGATTAACGGCGCAAAAGTCATGACGATCAATTCTGAATCCACAGAATTAGATGATATTAAAAAAACTGTTATTGATGTAGGTCTTGATGGTGTAGAAAACATTAACTATCTCCAAACTATAAAACGTGTAATTGGCTGGATTGATAAACCACTGGCGAATTAGAAAGGAATTGTAATGGGCAAAGAAATTGAGCGTAAGTTTTTAGTTTCTTTCTTACCGGAAGGCATGGGCGGAACCACCATGCGCCAAGGTTACCTTCAGCCGGAAAAAGAACGAGCTGTCCGCGTAAGGACCGTTCAAAAAGACGGATCCAAAAAAGGTGTCCTTACTATAAAAGGCATAGGTAGCGAAAGCGGGATGAGCCGATATGAATTTGAGACAGAAATTCCCGTTCCGGATGCAGATCATCTGCTCTCGTTATGTGATAAACCGCTGATTGAAAAAACGCGATATAAATACGACTATGAAGATTTGACTTGGGAAATTGACGAATTTCACGGTGTTAATGATGGACTTGTTGTAGCCGAAGTTGAACTAGAAAGTGAGGATCAACAATTTGAAAAACCGAATTTCATCGGTGAAGAAGTAACCGGGCAGGTAAAATATTATAATATGATGCTTTTAAAAAATCCCTACACAACCTGGGGGAAATAAATCTCGTTGATGGAGGTTGGGGCAAGGGATAAAAAACATAAGGTTAGTTTGTTTCCAATAGTTCCACCACAGGCATCTGGTATTCGACCTTAACTATGCCTACTTAATGATTATAGGCCCTGCCCAGATAGGTTTTTTGTTTGTAGATGTGGTGGTATATTAATGGTACAAAGGAGTCAAATATTATGACAGAAATTATTATAAACCAGTCCGTAGCAATCCTATGTGATGGTAATAATATTGAACGAAGTATCCATGAAATGTCCAAATCGACTAAAGCCATGATTAACTTTGATCAATTAATACCTAAACTTTTAAATGGCAGAGGTTTAAACAGGCTGATTTATTTTCGTGAGGGTAAATCCATTTCTGAAAGATTTGCTGAACGATTGCATGAAAATTTTTATGGATCTGTAGTGCCATGTCATAAATCAGCTGATATACCGCTTTCTATTAAAGCAACTCAATTAGCTTCGAAAGTAGATACAATCATTATTATGTCAGGTGATTCCGATTTTGTTGAGTTAGTTACTCACTTAAAAGCTGAAGGTGTTAGAGTTGAAATTGCGTCCGTAAAACAAACTACAGCTAAAATACTAGTGGATGAGTCTGATCATTATCATGAAATTACTAGCGATGATTGGTTTATATATAAAGGATCCAAGAGGTCATCATATAAGAAGAAGTAAAAAAATTATTATGATTCCTAAAACATAATATAGCACCCCGCCCATTAGAATGGTTTTTTTATGGGTCTATGGACAAATAGTCGAGAACTAATCGGAATGAGGGAATATTTATATACTGCTATTGTTTGTGTTCTATTGTTTCAATCCCAGTTCAAGGATAATTCAGGTAATTTACTGGGACAGGGTAAAGCCGGTGTTGCCGATCGGCCTAATATTATCTTTATCATGACCGATGATCATACGAAGCAGGCCATGAGTTGCTATGGAAGTCAGATCAACCAAACACCGAATATTGACCGGATTGCCAAGGAGGGAATACGTTTTGAAAACAGCTTCGTCACCAACTCTATCTGTGCGCCGAGCCGTGCGGTGGCTTTAACCGGTAAATATAGTCATATTAACGGCTTGAAAGATAATCGTGACCGGTTTAACGGTGATCAAATGACTTTTCCCAAACTGCTGCAAAAAGCAGGTTACCAGACCGCTCTGGTTGGTAAATGGCACTTAAAAACTACACCACAGGGTTTCGACACTTGGAAAATTTTACCGGGGCAGGGTGACTATTATAATCCGCGGTTTATTACTAAAAATGACACAATGAAATATGAAGGATATGTTACTACCCTGATCACAGATTTTGCCATCGAGACATTGAAGAAGTTTGATCAGGAAAAACCATTTTGTCTATTATATTTTCATAAAGCCCCGCACCGCAACTGGATGCCGGACAGCAAATATTTAACCATGTACGACGGTGTTGATATTCCAATGCCCGAAACATTCTTTGATGATTATCAGACACGTTCTGATGCTGCGCGGCAACAGGATATGGAAGTCATCAATTTATATAATTCAACCGATATGAAGATCCATTCTACTGGTAAAGAAGAGAAGTATTCAGGGGGAAACGAAGCATTCAGAATGAATGCCCCAGAAAATTGGCGGCGTCTGTACAATTCTTTGACAGATGAACAGAGACAGGCGTGGGATACGGCCTATGAACCAAAAAACAGAGCTTTTCTGGATGCGAATTTGTCCGGCGTTGAACTGGCGAAATGGAAATACCAGCGCTATATAAAGGACTATCTGCGCTGTGTGGCATCGGTGGATGATAATATCGGCCGACTCCTTGATTATCTGGATGAAAATGGATTAACAGAAAACACAGTGGTCATTTATACATCTGACCAGGGTTTTTATCTCGGGGAACACGGCTGGTATGATAAACGCTTTATGTATGAAGAATCATTAGGTATGCCTTTAATCATTCGCTATCCGCGAGAGATATCCGCAGGGCGGACATTGGATGAAATGGTTTTGAACCTTGATTTTTGTCCGACCATACTTGATTATGCAAAAGTTAAGGTTCCTGCGGAGATACAGGGTGAATCTTTGCGTCCTTTTCTCCGGGGTGAATCCCCCCAGCAGTGGCGGCAGATGATTTATTATCATTATTATGAGTATCCTCATGGCTGGCATGATGTCAAAAGACATTATGGCATTCGCACCAGAAATTTTAAACTGATTCATTTTTATGATGATATACATACCAGTGAGTTATATGATCTTCAAAAGGATCCCCATGAATTAAATAATGTATACGACATAGTGCAATTCAACGGCATTCAGAATGAATTGGAAACACAGCTGCAAGAATTAAAAAAATATTATATGGATTATGAATAAATTGAATAATGTATATCTGGTATAATAATTCCAATTATTTTTCATGGAGACTAACAAAGTTCTGATCACGAATGTCTAATTTAACGCGTCGAGAATTTGTCCGTCAAAGCATCCTGTTGGCTGCTGGTATAACGTTAATTTCCTGCGAAGATGAAAAGAGTGATACAATTGATGAATCTCCAGGACAACTCATAGGGAATCAGCCATCCAAAAAGGTGGTTATTATTGGAGCGGGCATGTCTGGGTTGGTCGCCGGGTACGAACTAACTCGAGCTGGTCATGATGTAATCATTCTAGAAGCCCGTGATCGTGTAGGAGGGCGAGTACTGACTCTTCGGGAACCCTTTTCCGATGGACATTTTGCTGAAGCCGGGGCGGCCCGAATTCCGCCGGACCATGATTTGACACTTGGGTATGCGGATCATTTTGGGTTAATTCTCGTTCCCTTTTATCCCCAATCCAATTATTTTGTGAATGCGACAAACGGAAATCGAACTTTGATTCCCGCGAGTGATTATATCAATGATCCACCTTGGGGGGGCTTCCCAACAGACCGTAAGGATTTTGTAAAAATTCGGGATGGTTCAGACAGATTACCCCAGTCTTTTGCTGATTCTCTTACCGAGCAAATTCATCTCTCAACACCTGTTGAATCGATTGAACAAAATGCTGATGGTGTCATAGTACGTGTATCCGGGGGAACCGAGTTTAACGCAGACAGGGTACTCTGCACCGTCCCTTTGCCAGTATTAAATCGAATTCAATTTACACCATCGCTCTCTGATGAAAAAATAGAAGCCATTAGCGGTGGGTATAATTATGCACCGTCCACGAGGGTGTTTATGCAATTCGCGAATCGATTCTGGGAGAGTGAGGAACTGAACGGCTGGGGGAATACTGACTGGCCTGAAGAAATATGGCATCCAACATGGGACCGGGAAGGACCTAAAGGTATACTCATGTCATATATGTATTACGGTCGTGCAGTCGAACTAGATCAATTGATCGAGGAAGACCGTATTCAGCATGTATTAAATCGCTGGGATAGTGTTTTCCCCGGCGTGTATGATCATGTAGAGAACGGCGTTTCTCATTCCTGGGCTCTCCAGGAGTGGTCCGGCGGCGCTTGGGCCTCACCGACAGCTGATCAAGATGAAGCGCTGGCCGCACACATAGGGGCAGCTGAAGGTCGAATTCATTTTGCCGGAGAGCACGCTTCAGATAATCATGGTTGGATGCAGGGCGCACTCTTTTCTGGACTGCGGGCAGCAATGGAAATACATACAGGGGATTTATATTCATTATGACCATAATGGAAGAAATAATATTAAAAAATTTCGATAAACCAGATGAAATTAGAAAATTTGATAAAGGCCAGTTTGAAATAGTTAAGGTGGCAAATATGACTATTGGTAGAGCTACCTACGCACCTGGTTGGAAATGGTCTATTGATGTTTCCCCACTAGTAGGTACAGAGTTTTGTGAGGTGGAACATCTAGGAATGGTAATTGCTGGCAGCGCAACTGTTGCATTCAAAGATGGGGAAATATATACATTGGAAAAAGGGGATATTTTTTATGTTTCACCGAAACCTCATGACAGTTGGGTAGTTGGTGATCAAGAATATATATCGCTACATTTTCTTGGTGCTGAAAAATATGCTGATTAATTATCAGGTCCCGCCCACTAGCGGATTTTTTTAAGGAAGAGACTGTTGATTTAATTAGGGCAATATGAAATCCTTAAAACAATTAATCATACATTATGCCCAAACCTACCCAAAAGAAATGGCTCCAAATAATATGTTGAAATTTCTTGATGAAGAAACCGGTTATTTCTTACGTAACCGTTATAATGGTCACTTTACTGGGTCCGCTTGGATCGTAAGTCCTGATAGGTCCAGCATATTAATGACCCATCATAAAAAACTGGGGAAGTGGATCCAGTTAGGTGGGCACGCTGATGGGGAAAATGATTTACTTAAAGTCGCCTTACGGGAAGCAAAAGAAGAATCTGGAATTCAACAATTTAAAGTTTTGAGTGAAGAAATATTTGATTTGGATATACACGAAATTCCACAAAATAATTCTGAACTTGGGCATCTGCATTATGATGTCCGGTTTTTAATTGAAGCTGACCCTACTGGAGAAGCAGTAATTATCAGCGATGAATCACATGATGTGACCTGGATTCCTTTAGCAGATGTCACCAAGCTAAATCCGGAAGTATCCATTGCAAGAATGATAAAAAAGACTATAATTATGAAAGACAAGAAAACGAATAATTAAGATTAATATTTTAATATCAAAATCCGGTCGGATTTTTGTTTATAATAAATTGAATATTTTATTCAATAATCATAGTTTATTTTCCAGCAATCGTTAAGGAGGTAGCATCAATATGAGACATATGGGCGCAAATATCCAAATTCAACTGGTTGCATTTCTTTGTATTGGCAATCTACTTATGGCGGTAGATGTCAATGGCATAGTAACCGATCAGGATGGCCGTTCACTTCCCGGTGCGAATATAATGGTAGAGGGTACCACCATAGGCAGTGCCTCAGATAGTGAAGGCCGCTTCACTTTTCAATATGAACTAGAAGGTGATTTTGTAATAGTGGCATCATACATTGGTTATTCTTCTTTTCGGCAGACCTATCAGGCTAGTGATGCGCTTATAGATTTAACAATTGTGCTGGATCAGGGCAACCTATTTGGCCAGGAAGTAACGGTAATGGCCCGGAAGAAGGAAGAGACGATTAAGGAAGTGCCGATATCGATGGTGGCCATGCGTAAGGAGACGATAGAGGATATGGGAGCTACTTCGATAGAGGATTTAACTGTAATGGTTCCGAATGTGTTTGTACGGGAAGAATCTTCTGTCGATAATTTTAACATACGCGGAATTTCTGGTGGTGCCAGGAACCCTGGCATGGCAACAACGGAAGGTGTTTACCTTGATGGTATTGTAATGGGAAGACCCGATTTTATTGTCTTGGATGTAGCTGATTTGGAAAGCGTGGAATTTTTACGTGGACCTCAAGGTACGTTATTTGGCCGCAATACCATCTCTGGAGTGATTAATCTAATAACAATAAAACCAAAGCCTGGCAGATCTGGCTCAGTAAGAGTTGAAAGCGGAAATGCTGGACACCGGCAGATCAAGGCAACAACAAATTTTCAATTAACTGATAAAATATATCAGCGACTATCACTGAATTCATTTGATTTAAATGCCCATCAAATCAATGCCAGTGAATATGCTAAAAGTGATGATATTTATAAGGATAACATTGGTATACGTTATGCTTTCCGTGCCTTGCCATCACCAAAACTGACGGTTGATCTAAGTTATGATTATTTTAGTCAATACAATACACAGATGGGTGATCATGTATCCGACTGGCATTTTGATAGTAATGTGCCCAATTTTAATAGACAGCGATTAGATTCGCTCGCTGTAGAATTGTATAAAGTTTACCCGGAAGATATGCCATATCTTGAAGGTACCGATGGTGATATTACCGATGATGGAAATCAATCATACAATCATAATAGATCCGGCTGGAGTAAAAGGCTTGTACGTAGCATTTCCCTGAATGCTGTATATAAAATTAACAGTAGCCAAAACCTCGTTGGAAATTTTGGCCTTCGTGATGGTGAAAGACGCTATTTTAATGATGAGGACGGAATTGGTTTGGATTTGTTGACTGGAAGATGGACGGACCTTGGCGAACAAAAAAGCGCTGAGTTGCGTCTTGAATCAATGTCAAATAAACGTTTTTCCTGGCTTGCTGGTATATACTACTATCATATGGAAGAAAGTCTTGATGGACCGGTTTTCCCAAAACCTTTATTTTTCCACATCTACGCAGGTATCCCCATGTTTCTAGCCCGGCAATATGATGGTGTAACAGTACATCCTTATGGCGGCGGTTCCACCGAGAGTGTGGGGGCCTTTACGTCAGCGGATTATCATTTTAATGAAAAAATAACACTTACTGCTGGGGTGCGATATAGTCAAGATAACAAAGACTTTACATACAGGCAAGATGGCTTACCTACGTTTGGTTATATCCATTTTCCGCCAGACCTGGATCATGATAATGAACCTGATGGCTATTTTGACAGTACTGCTAGTTGGAATGCTGTAACTCCCAATTTGAGTGTTAAGTATGCCGCCACACCGCAGACAAATCTTTTTGGTACCATATCAAAAGGATACAAAAGCGGTGGTTTTAATCTGGATTACGTATCCAGTTGGGAATCGGTCGCAATTCCCTTTAAACCGGAATTCATTACCAACTACGAATTGGGGATCAAAACTGGTAACCGTAAAAATACAATGTATCTAAATACAGCCATTTTTGTAATGGATTATATCAATATGCAGCAGGCTATTTTCCAGGATCTTTATGAGGGCTATACAATCAGTAATGCTGCCAGCGCATTGTTAAAAGGAATGGAAACAGAGGTTTCCGTTCGGTTGCTCAATAACGCTTTGACAATTATGGGTGGGCTTGGTATAACCAATGCTGTTTTTAATGTGTTCCGTGATAATTATTTTAATGGCTATTGGAACGAAGGCGAAGAATATACTGACGTTAACGGGAATGGGCAGTATGATGATGAAGAACCTTTCGTTGATATGGATAGCGATTTTTCCGGAAATACGATTTCCTCATTCCCCAAATATACTTGGAATATTTTAGCTGATTTTCGTTTACCAGTCAGTAGCAATATCATGTTTGTGTCCCAACTGCAAGCTGATTTTATCGATGAAAAACAAAGTCAATTATCCAGTAGAGATGAATTCAATCAGTTACGTGATGATGCTCGAACACTTGTTGACGCCCGCGTTGGTTTCGAAATGGGTCCCTGGAGCATATTTGCCTGGGTGCAAAATATGATGGATGTGGAATATATCAGTTGGACAGGTCAAAACGGGTATATTGGCGTGTTGGAACAGGATTATGGGTTACCGCGTCGATTTGGCTTGCGAACTTTTTACAGATTTTAAACTGAAAATTACATTCATCTTAGTGGGGCATTAAATTGAATGAGCTTTTTGCTGCAGGGCAATCAAGAAAAATTCTCAGAATTCTTAAAAATTGATACCAGTTTAGGTGAAGCCCATTATCCCAATTCTATTGCTGGCCAGTATAATCTATGGTCAATTTCAAACATCTGATGCCAAATACAGAGGATTTTCGAAAATTGATTGTCTTGGACTAATTATTTATGGCATTGATGATGATGATTTATTTGATGAGATTGAAAAACTGACCCGTTCAATAGCAGTTGAAACTTTACCTCGAAATGTAAAATTAGATTATTTTACCGAATGTCCTATGTACCCATTATCAGTAGAGTTTCATACCATCGAAAACAAGGATGGTACAATTTCTGGCACAATTGCTGTTGCAGTAGAAGCTACATCTGAATCCACAACTATTGAGGTTAAATATCCATCAGTTGATGAGGAAAACTGGTATTACCAGATTGGGTTTATGCCGATAATAGAGGATCGACAAGTGTTTAGTAATGCTGGTAATAAATCCGTAATAACAACAGCCGAAGTGCTTATACAAAAGGTATTGGACCAGTTTTTACTGCGCTTGGTTGAAAATCCATGAAGCGGATAAAGCGATTGGACTGGTGAACCATGGGTAAACTATTGATTTATTTTTACTACAGAGAACAATAGTAAATTGCTTTCAACCAATAAATAATAAATAACTTTTGGGAGATGAAAAAATGAGTGATTACATCAATATTGAAACGACGGAGTCTGTATTAAAAATAGGGTTTAATCGCCCGGATAAAAAAAATGCCTTAAACGGTGAAATGTATTATGCTGTACGGGATGCATTAATTTCTGGTGCCGATGACGCCAGTGTCCGCGCTGTAATGATATATGGAACCGCTGGTAACTTCACTACGGGGAATGACCTGAAAGAGTTTCTGGATTTTGCTACATCTGATAAAAAGGATTTTCCAGCAAAAGAATTTCTGGATGTTCTTATCCCATATAGAAAACCTGTTATTGCTGCAGTGGATGGTTTGGCCGTAGGCATTGGTGCCACTATGACAATCCACTGTGATCTGGTATATGCATCAGAAGAGGCCAGATTTCAAATGCCTTTTGTGAATCTTGGTTTGAATCCTGAAGCAGGTTCTTCATTCGCACTGCCCCAATTGATCGGTTATCATAATGCAGCTGAGATCATACTTCTGGGTGGAATGGTTACTGCCAATAGAGCCTATGATATGGGCTTTGTCAACGCGGTAGTCAAGCAATCTGAATTAATGGATACAGCAATGGACGCGGCCCAGAGAATTGCTGAACTTCCACCAACACCAATACGGTTGGCAAAAAGCATGATGAAAAAGCATTTCACTCATAAGACCATGGAAACCAATGATAAAGAATTTCACAGTTTTGTCAACCGATTATCTTCTCCAGAAACAGCTGAAGCAGTGCAGGCGTTTATGGAAAAACGGAAACCTGACTTTTCACGATTTGAGTAAACGAATACATAACAGTATAATTATAAAATCATTTGTTACTATCCGCCACCGTTTTAGTGGACCGGAAAACAACATCTCAAATTATTTCAATTAAAATAGGGGACAAATATGAAACAATATCTAATGGGCATGCTGACAGGTTCCATCATGGTAACATCCATTTTCTTTTTCATGGGTCAGACCAACTATAACCTTAAATCATGGGAAGCGAGACCGGAGAAATCCAATGATGAAATATATTCACTGCTAAAGGACATCCAGGTAAATATCCAGGATGGTATAAATTGTGAGGGTGGCTATGTTGAATATGTTACCCGTGGTATAAAGGTTGATTGTGATTAATTTATGCTAATATGGTAATTACTTTGATTTATCCATTATTTTAAACGCGATTAATTATGCCAAATAAATCTGCCATCAAAGCTATGTTGAATATGTTACCCGTGGTATAAAGGTTGATTGTGATTAATTTATGCTAATATGGTAATTACTTTGATTTATCCATTATTTTAAACGCGATTAATTATGCCAAATAAATCTGCCATCAAACTGATCACAGCAGAAATATCTGCACTCGAATCTCTTTTGGAAACAATAGATGATTCATTTGATCATGCTACGGGCTTGATAGCTAGCTGTTCGGGAAAAATAATTGTGGTTGGCATTGGTAAGTCTGGTCACGTTGGCAACAAGATGGCTGCGACCTTTGCCAGTCTTGGCACACCAGCATTTTTTATCCATGCCGGTGATGCGGCACATGGTGATCTGGGCATGATTGCTAATGAAGATGTATGTATACTCATATCTTATAGTGGTCAGAGTGATGAATTAGTGGACATCCTCAAACCCATCAGGCGGATTGGTGCGAATACAATTGCCATCACTGGGAATCCTGATTCTGCATTAGCGAAGCAGAGTGATTTTCATCTTGATATTGGCGTGCGCTCTGAAGCAGATCCTTTGGGATTGGCACCAACGTCTAGTTCTACGGCTACCTTGGTTCTGGGAGATGCATTAGCCATTGCGGTTATGGAAACACGCGGTTTTAAAGAAAAAGATTTCGCCGTTCTGCATCCCGGGGGTATGTTAGGGAAAAAACTGTTACTCACCGTTGATCAAATATTTCATAAAGGCGAGGAAATCCCCTTGATTGATAAAGACATAAAAATACAGGAGGCATTATTAATCATATCGGAGAAGGGCCTTGGCTTTACGGGTGTAGTCAATGATTCAGGCAGTCTTATCGGGATCATAACCGATGGCGATATTCGCAGAGGTTTTGAAAAAGGTGGTGAGGATTTATTTAATATGACTGCGGAACATCTCATGACGGATTCCCCCAAAAGAATAGCGGCCAATACATTGGCTATCAAAGCATTGGAAATCATGGAAGAACATAGTATTACGTCGCTTTTCGTGCATGAAACAGAAGACCCGGAGAAGCTATGCGGGGTGATTCATATCCACGATTTACTTAATACCGGGATATAATACACAATCTCATTATTCAACCTTATTGTCAATGATTGAATGAAATTCCATTGGCTCGATATAACCACGCTCATTACCTATTTACTTTTGCTTGTTTCCATGGGTATATATTTCTCCCGAAGAAATACCAGTACGGAAAACTATTTTGTTGGTAGCAGATCATATTCAGGTTGGGTAATCGGTCTTAGCATGGTTGGTACTTCGATCAGTTCCGTAACATTCCTTGCCTATCCAGCTGACAGTTTTAAGACTTCTTGGCTGCGGTTCCTGCCCAATTTAATGCTGCCGGTGGTAATTATAACGACGGCCTATTTTTTCCTGCCCTTTTTCAGGCGCAATAATATTATATCAGCCTATGAGTATTTAGAAGATCGCTTTGGTCCATCGGTCAGGGTGTATGGTGCAGTTACTTTTTTTATTGGACAATTGGTGCGCATCAGCTTGATCCTCTACCTGCTATCGCTCATGGTGAATGAGGTTACAAATCTAAGTGTGATACAAAGTATTTTATTAGCGGGGATCATAGTGGGTCTGTACACCATAATCGGAGGCATAGAAGCGGTGATCTGGACAGATGTAATACAGACGTTCACATTGCTTTCAGGCGGCGTGATTTGCCTGGGTGTAATTATTCATCAGCTTCCAGGCGGCCTCAGTCAGATAATGGATGTTGCCATTGCCAATAATAAATTGACCTTCTCAGAATTGAAAAATGGAATACTGCAACCCGTATCATGGGGAATTTCTCTGGCAAATAAAACCGGAATTATGATGCTATTATTGGGACTGTCATGGTTCTTTCAGGAATATGTCACAAACCAGAATATGATCCAGCGCTATGCAGCTGCAAAAAATGTGCAAGAAGCCCGCAAAGCAATGTACATATCATCGATCAACATACCCATATGGGCGTTCTTCATGTTCCTTGGTACAGCTCTATACGTATTCTTTCAAGTGTTTCCAACAACCGCAGCAGCTGAAATGCTGGATGGCACGCAGAAAGCAGAGGATATTTTGCCCTATTTTATCATGCATAATCTTCCACCTGGCGTAGCAGGTCTGATCATTGCTGCTGCCATTGCTGCTGCCATGTCTTCCCTCGACTCCAGTATTAATGCCATGGCAACGGTGGGCGTGCATGATATTTACCGTCGTCACTGGGTAAAAGACCGCGAAGATAAACATTATTTACATGTGGCTTGGTGCCTTGCGACAGCTGTAACAATCGTGATGATTATTGGTGCCTATATTTTAACCCAGACGCAAACAAAAACGCTGCAGGACACATATAATACTGTTGGTTCGATCGTGATGGGTGGTGTGCTGGGATTGTATCTTTTAGGTTTTTGTACCCGTCGCGGTAGCGCAAAATCTGTTTGGTTTGCCGTTGTATTAACAGTGTTGTTTTCCTTATGGACCGTCTTAGCTAAACAGAGTCTGCTTCCTACTTGGCTGCATGTACCTTTTGATTTATACTACACAGGTATCATTGGACAGATTGTTATGTTTGCTGGTATTTTTACCGTAGCCCTTTTGATGTCTGACGGGAAAAAGCCATTACATAATCTCACCCTTTGGACACAAGGTAAATATTGAAAATTGGGAAATTGCTATTTGCGCTGATAGAGCGTAAGATTATTAAAACGTATTGCTAAAGGAATTAATTAGGTTTGTATAGTGTTTTTCTAGATTGGGTCTTCATAGAAGATAATAGCAGAGAACTAAATCAGTTTATCACTGCCCTGAATAAAAAAAGGAAAGATCTGTACTTCACAATTCTCGTGCCGAAAAATTCCCATTTTACTAGACAATTAGATCAGTTTGATAATGTAGAGTATGTCCAAGATGTGGAAAATAGATTTGAGGAACCCGGCAAAGAAATTTCTGCTATGCCTTACATCAGTAAATATATTTACAACAAACTAAATAAACTGCAAAAAAACACACAAACTGCGTTATCAACGAAAGATAAACGTGTGCTGAAATTGATTGAAGAGATGCGCGATTCAGCTTACATGACTGAGCGGTGGGCAGCAACCTACAATCCAGCAAATTTTCTTCCTGTAGATCGAGATGGGGAAAAACCACGTTTGTTTTGGAGGGACTGGGATGTCGATTTGATTTTATCTTTTCATCCGGCAATTATTCTGAATCATCTGGATCATTTCAAAAAATATACTAACATGGAGCCTAAGTTCATCAGTCTCTGCAGCGAAAAATATTGGCAAGTTATCAAAAAATGGGATGGTCATCTTTCCCTCCCGCTTAGTCTTCATAATCCAGATCATTGTGCGCTGATTGTCGAAAATAATGCTATAGCAACTAAAATATTTTCAACAGTAATCGATAAAAAGGACAGAGAATTGTTAACGCGCTATGTTAATTGCCTGGATATATTGGATTTTGATTGGGGAAAAAAGACCTCCCTGAATCGATTGGACAGCGCTGTCACAGCTGCACTGAGATCGCAAAAGCCTTTGCGGAAGATCAATTCATCTTACCAAAGAATGCGCAATATTATTCGACGAAGAGGTACAGTAACAAAAAGAGAATTGATTAACCAGATGGAGTGGGGTAAAGCATCGAATTTTCAACCTTACAGAAACAAACTGAGAATTGAAAAAAATGTACGATTAGTTGCAAATCATACCTATGAATGGATACAATAAAGTTATAAGAATTAACAATACTAATAAAAACTTTGATATATAATATTATAAAAGTAGTTATTTCTGCGATCTTGATTGCCTTGATTTCAGAGGTGGCCAAGCGCAGCACATTTTTCGGGGCAATACTGGCTTCCATACCACTTGTTTCCGTGATGGCAATGATTTGGTTATATGTTGATACCCATGATTCAGCTCAAGTCGTCCAATTATCAAAAAGCATATTTTGGCTGGTAATTCCATCATTGGTCTTATTCATCACTTTTCCATTATTGATTAGACTGCAATTACCTTTCTATACTGCATTGGGTGCGGCGGTCATACTCATGGTAATCACCTATTTCATGGCCATTAATGTTTTGGAAAAATTTGGTATAAATCTCTAGTATAGGTTCCTAATCATTCTTAATTATATCTTGTTTGAGTTGTGGTTGCAATGCAGTCACTATCAACAACTAAAATAAGATGAACAAAAACATAGGAAAATTTATCAGAGTCATGATCTTGGCCACCTGGGCCATTTTATTTGGTCAATTGCTGAACAGGGACTATTTCGTTAAGACACTTGATATACGGGAATCACAAGCTATTCAGCGCGGGCGGGAAGAATCATTTCTAGGAATCTATTTCAAACAAGAGCGGATCGGTTATGTAAAAAACCGTGTGGTTGAAAAAGACACTGGTGGAGTAATTCTATATCAGGATGCCGTTTTGTATTTAAATATTATGGAAACAAACTATCCTATAAAGATGCATCTCCAGGCAGACCTTACAAATAGTTCATTGCTGGAACATTTTCGATTTAGTTTATTTTCGCCTTTTTATGAATTAAATGCAAATGGTGTAGTCCATGGTAGTGAAGTCCATTTTTCTATGAATACAGGAAAAGATGAAAGAGCTGATATAATTCGGCTCTCTGAGCCGCCATTCATCTCAACTAATATGCGCAATTACCTGTTGCAGAATAATTTGCAAGAAGGTGAAAAGTTCAAGATACCCTATTTTGATCCTGTGACTATGTCTGGGAAAGAATCCACCATTGAGTACAAGGGGTTTAAAAAAGAGTTGATTCGTGAACAAGGACGTATTTATAAACTGCACCATTTCGAAGAGAAAATTTCCGGCATACGGATCAATTTCTTTCTTGATGAGAATGGTAAGGTAATAAAAGAGACGTCTCCTACTGGCTTTGTATTTTTATCCGAACCAGAGTTTCGTGCTACTGATATTGTGTATAAGGGGACTGAAATATTAAGTGCAGTATCTGTACCTGCAATCGGAAGTTTTCCTGATTTATCAGAAACATCAAGTATTCGTTATCGGTTGGATATTCCTGATGATATAGAATTTGACTTGGACCAGGATCGACAAACATACCGAGATAATATATTGGTTGTTCATAAAGAGAACATGCCTCCAGAGCAGGCCAAGGTTTGTTTTGGAAAAGATAGCGAAATGCAATCTACTCCCTATATTCAATCAGATGACCCCATTATCGCAAATCAAGCGCTATCAATTGTTAATAGTTTTACTTATGACCTCGAAAAAGTTAGAGCCTTAAATCACTGGGTTTATGCAAACTTGGAAAAGAAGCCCGTATTAAGTATTCCTGATGCATTATCCACGTTACGTACGAAAGTGGGTGACTGCAATGAACACGCTGCTCTTTTTGCAGCATTGGCCAGAAGTGTATCTATTCCAGCTAGAGTTGTTGCTGGTGTTACCTACCATGAAGGTATGTTTTATTATCATGCCTGGAATGAAGTTTGCCTAAACGGGGAATGGATCAGTCTTGACACAACGAAGAATCAGTTACCAGCGGATTTAACCCACATCAAGTTCGTTCAAGGTGAAACAAATGAGCAGATCAAAATTGGTGCTTTACTGGGCAGATTAAAAATTGAAGTATTAGGAGAGAATAGTTGAACCGCGAAAAATTACCAAAGGCCGGAATCATAATTGAAAATTTGGTGAAGAAATACGGCACTTTCACCGCGATTGACAACATTAGTTTAGAGGTCAATTCAGGGCAGATATTTGGTTTCTTAGGGCCTAATGGTGCAGGTAAAACGACGACCATAAAAATACTAGCAGGACTTTTACAACCAGATACTGGAAATGTCCTTATCAATGGTTATAATTTAGCCGAAGAACCGGTGGTGTGTAAATTGCATACCGG
>FAXC01000146.1_pt1 | contig 17790 bp, 18 predicted proteins | sample 734421 | NCBI WGS metagenome assembly FAXC01 (sample SAMEA3597868, study PRJEB11362) | hydrothermal vent metagenome | biome: marine hydrothermal vent biome; feature: marine hydrothermal vent; material: ocean water | place: Atlantic Ocean | collected 2010-09-19/2010-10-04 | reverse complement strand
ATGGTTCAACGATAGCTTCACAGTTGGTGGATACAACATTAGTAATATGTATCATATTTATAGGAGTATGGGAAACAGATCAAATATTTTCAGCAATTATAGATGGATGGTTGTTTAAGATGATGATGGCATTAATCGATACACCAATTATCTATGGAATTATTTATCTATTAAAAGGAAAGATTGATATAGCTCATGATTAATAACAAAAACTTTCATTTAGTTAGGAGTCGATGTAATGACTAAACAATTTGATCAACTAGAAAAAATTACAAGAAATTTAATTGAAACAATTGGAGAGGATCCGAGCCGAGAAGGATTGTTAAAAACGCCGAAACGTGTCGCTAAATCCTGGGAATATTTCTCGGAAGGATACCGCACTGATCTGGATAATATTATTAATGAAGCAGTTTTTCATGAAGATTGCAGTGAAATGGTGGTAGTCAGAGATATCGAATTTTTCTCAATGTGTGAACATCATATGATTCCTTTTTTTGGTCGGGCACATGTAGGTTATTTGCCTAATGGCAAAGTGATTGGTCTATCAAAAATTCCGCGGATTGTAGATATGTTTTCTCGCAGACTTCAACTTCAAGAACGGTTAACATCTCAGGTAGCCAACACATTGGAAGAGGTGCTAACACCAATTGGTGTAGCTGTTGTAATGGAAGGCCGCCATCTCTGTATGCAGATGCGTGGGGTGGAAAAACAAAATAGCTATGCATCCACTTCCGCTATGCTGGGCCAATTTAGAAAATCTGCCGAAACAAGAGCTGAATTTTTAAGCATTATTGGTAAATGAATTTTTGTCAAACACCCAAACCGCCATATTATGCGGTCATTTTCACCACAAGGCGGGTAAATAATTCCAGTGACGGTTATAACGAAATGGCTGAAAAAATAGATCAAATGGTAAAAGATCAGCCGGGGTATTTAGGGATGGAATCTGTGCGAAATGAAAATGGTTATGGTATTACAGCCTGTTATTGGAGTGATGCGGAATCGATATCCAAATGGAAGGAGAATCTTGCACATCAGGAAGCCCAGACAAAGGGTATAAGTGATTGGTACGAAGATTATTTTTTACGGGTAGCAAAAGTTGAAAGAGATTATGGAACAGTTTGACATTATTGTTTTAGGTGGTGGACCTGGAGGTTATGTTGCTGCGATCCGTGGAGCTCAATTAGGTAAAAAAATTGCAATTATTGATGAAGATCGATTGGGTGGTATATGCCTGAACTGGGGGTGTATCCCAACAAAGGCACTGCTCAAAAATGCGGAAATTCTTAACTATGTTAAAAACAGCAAAAAATTTGGTATTAATATTCCAAAATATGATGTGGATTTTGGTAAAACAATCAAACGTAGCCGAGATGTATCTGATCGTCTATCCAAAGGCGTTGAATTTTTAATGAAGAAAAATAAGATCACCCACATAACTGGCCGTGGCGTGTTCAAATCGACTAATAAAATTCAAGTTGAAAAAGGCAAGAAAAAGAATACGCTCAAAGCGGAAAAGATCATAATAGCCACTGGTGGACGGCCACGTGTATTTCCGGGTATAGAACCAGATGGGAAACAAGTGATCACATCCAAGGAGGCCATGATTTTGAAATCACCACCCAAAAAGATGGTGATCATTGGTGCCGGCGCGATTGGTGTCGAATTTGCCTATTTTTATAATGAGTATGGAACGGAAGTACATCTGATTGAGATGATGCCAGATATCCTTCCGAATGAGGATGTAGACGTTTCAAAAGAAGTAGAAAAAAGTTTCAAGAAATCTGGAATCAAGATTTATAAAGAAACAAAAGTGACTAGTATTAAAAAACTAAAAACCAAAGTGAAGGTGAATGCTGAAAAGGGGGATAATACCCAGGTCCTTAATGCGGATATTGTATTAGTAGCAACAGGAGTTACAGGAAATATTGAAAATATTGGCTTAGAAGAAATTAGTGTTGCCACCGATCAAGGAGCTATAACCATTAATGAGTTTAATCAAACCTCGGTTCCAAATATTTATGCTATCGGCGATGTCTCCGGCCCGCCTTGGCTGGCACATTTAGCTTCTGCCCAGGGCCATGTGGCAGTTGAACATGCAGCAGGGAATACCACCCATCCAGTCGATTATAGCAATATCCCCGCATGTACCTATTGCCAGCCTCAGGTGGCTTCACTGGGTATGACAGAAGCGACCGCCATAGATAAAGGGCACCAAATTAAAGTTGGAAAGTTTGAATTTCGAGCCAGTGGGAAAGCCTTAGCGACTGGGGATTCTACTGGATTTGTCAAAATTGTTTTTGATGAAACATATGGAGAATTATTGGGGTGTCATATTGTGGGTAGCGAAGCGACAGAAATGATTGCAGAATTGGGTGTGGCCAAAACATTAGAAACAACTTGGCAGGAAATTGCCATGACGGTCCATGCCCACCCAACATTATCTGAAGCTATAATGGAAGCTGCTTTAGATGCATTTGGACAAGGTGTGCATCAGTAAATGCCTAATCAAACAAATATCAAAGTGATTGACCTCGGTTATATGGATTATCAGTCCACCTGGGATCTTCAAAAAGGTTATCACCAGAAAGTTTTAAATGGAGATACAACTGATACGCTTTTGCTTGTAGAGCACGAGTCTGTTTACACTCTAGGAAAAAATGCGAATGAAAATCATCTGCTCCAATCCGCTCCAGAGGATGCAAAGATATTTCATATTGAACGAGGTGGTGACATCACTTATCATGGCCCAGGCCAATTAGTAGGATACCCAATCCTTGATCTTCATCGGTATACCACAAGTATAAGTTGGTATATGCGTAGACTAGAACAAGTTATTATCGATACACTAAATGAATATGAAATTAAAGCAGATGTCAAAGAAGGATTAACAGGTGTTTGGGTAGGTGATGAAAAAATTGGAGCCCAGGGGGTACGAATTTCACGATGGGTTACCATGCACGGTTTTGCTCTGAATGTAAATACAGACCTGGATTATTACAGTGGCATTATCCCTTGTGGTATTTTTGAATACGGTGTTACGTCTATGGAAAAGATTATTGGGGAAAAACTAAATATGGGTGAAGTGAAAAAAAGTATATTAAAGTCATTTCATCAGGCATTTCAAAATCAGGAAAAGGCGGGTGTGAATTAATGCCCAGGCTGCACGGATTTCAGAAAAAAGAATTATTAGAAATATACCGAAAAATGGTATTGGCCCGAAGGCTGGATGAAAAGCAGTTGATTATGTTGAAACAGGGAAAGGCCTTTTTTCATATCGGTTGTTCTGGACATGAAGCAGCTCAAATGGCGGCTGCGGTAAATATGAATCCTGGGCAGGACTGGGCCTATCCTTATTACCGTGATGCGGCGCTTTGTCTTGGTCTGGGTATGACTGGAAGAGAACAACTGCTTTCATTTTTGGCTCGAAAGGATGACCCCAATTCTGGAGGTCGGCAAATGCCCCAGCATTATGGTCATAAAGATTTGCGAATTGTTAGTCAATCCAGTCCTACCGGAACTCAATTCTTACAGGCTGTTGGCTGTGCCATGTCACGGAAATGGGAAGAAACAAAAGAAATCGTATATGTGTCATCAGGGGAAGGAAGTTCAAGCGAAGGTGAGTTTCATGAAGCCTTGAACTGGGCCAGCCGGGAAAAATTACCGGTTATTTTTCATATTGAGGATAATGAATACGCCATCAGTGTCCATATTTCTGAACAGACCGCTGGAAGCTCTGTGTTTGCTCTGGTCGCAGGATATAAAAACCTGTCGCGGTACGATGTAGATGGAACCAACTTTTTTGAAACAAACTTGGCGTTCCAACAAGCAATAGAACGGGCCCAGAAGGGCAAAGGCCCTTCAGTTATTGTATCTCATGTAGTTCGCTTGTTGTCTCACTCTTCTTCAGATGATCAGCGGAAATATCGATCGAAGGATGAATTAAATAAAGATCTTAATAAAGATCCGATCATCAAGTTTGAAACTGATTGTATCCAAGCAAAAATTGCTACATCCAAGGATTTTGAAAAAATTAGAGATGAAGTAAAAAAGCAAGTAGATGCAGATGCAGAATGGGCAGATCAACAGGACCACCCAGATCCAAATACGGCTTTGGATCATGTGTATACCAATCAGCCAGCATTAAAAGAAACAACATTCAATATTAAAAATGACAAAGTTGTATTGGTGGATGCCATTAATCATGCCATGGCGGAAGAAATGGAACGTGATGAAAAGATAGTAATCTATGGCCAAGATATTGCTGACCCAAAAGGAGGTGTTTTTACCGCTACTCGAGGGTTAATGAATCAATTTGGAAAGAAAAGAGTGTTTAATTCACCTCTGGCGGAAGCGTCTATTATTGGTACAGCTGTAGGATTGGCCGTTACCGGTTGGAAACCCTGTGTTGAAATCCAATTCGGTGATTATATATGGCCTGCCATGATGCAAATAAGAAATGAAGTTGCTTCGATGCGGTATCGCTCGAATGGAAAATGGAAATGCCCGTTAATAATGAGAGTACCTGTTGGCGGATATATACACGGCGCCATTTGCCATAGTCAATCGATCGATGGTTATTTCATCCATATGCCAGGGATTCGGATTGCTTATCCTTCTAATGCGGCCGATGCCAAAGGTTTGTTAAAAGCAGCATGTCGAATGGATGATCCGGTACTGTTTATGGAACACAAAGGCTTATATCGACAAGGATTTGCTGCCACACCGGAACCGGATGAAAATTATATTCTACCATTTGGTCAGGCGAGTGTGGTGCAAGAAGGGTCAGTAGCAACGATTATTACGTGGGGAGCTATGGTGCAAAAATCAATTGAAGCAGTAAAGGCCTTAGGCATTGATCCTGGATTGGTGGAGATTGTGGACTTACGGACATTAAACCCCTTAGATCATGATGCTATTGAAGCTTCCGTAACCAAAACAGGGAAAGTGTTAGTGGTATATGAAGACGTGCTTACTAATGGACCCGGTGCGGAAATTGCAGCTATTATTGCTGATCAGCATTTTGAATCACTGGACGGACCCATTAAACGGGTTGGTGCTGCCGATGCACATGTGCCTTACAACTGGTTTTTGGAGGAGAAAGTTTTACCGCAGACCAGTGATGTTCAAAAGGCGTTAACAGAATTATTGGAGTACTGATGGTTATAGATATTGTCATGCCCAAGATGGGTGAATCCATTACAGAAGGTACCATTATTGAATGGCGAAAAAAAATCGGGGATATAGTCGAAATGGATGAAATCCTGCTGGAAATTGGAACCGACAAAGTTGATTCTGAAATCCCCTCCCCTACAGCTGGAACCATTGTTGAAATCCTGGCTAAACCAAATGATATAATGGAAGTGGGGACAGTGATTGCCAAGGTGGAAACAGATAGTGATGCGGCTTTGGTTCAAAAATCAACTCAGTCATTGGTATCAGAACAGAAAACTGAAGAATTAGTTGAGGATAAAATTGTTGAAGTACCAAAGGCGATATCACCAAAAACAAAACCACAGTCAGGTGAAAAGAAATTTTTCACTCCTGTTGTAAATAAAATTGCGATCGAGAATAATATAGAAATAGACGAATTAATGACAATTTTAGGTACGGGTAAGGGCGGTAGGGTGACCAAGGTTGATGTATTAAATTATCTTAAATCCCGATTGACCGTTCCATCTGCAAAACAATCGGATATGGCACAACCTTTAGCAGTACCACCTGCTTTCTCAAGATTGGATGAGACAGTCGAGATGGATAATATGCGTAAACTGATAGCGGAACACATGCGAAATAGCCTTGATACCTCTGCCCATGTCTATGTGATGACAGAAGTTGATATGAGCGCAATCGTGAATTATGTGAACAAGCAGGAAGATACTTTTTACCAGCGGGAAGGTTATAAACTGACATACACACCATTTATTATCCGGGCTTGTGTAAAAGCCTTAAATAGTCAACCGGAAATGAATGCTTCCCTTGAGGATTCTTCCATTGTCTACCACAAAAATGTAAATATGGGTATGGCTGTTGCTGTAAATAAGGGTCTGATGGTACCGGTACTTGAAAAATGTGAGGAACTTAATTTTTTAGGCTTGTGCCGAAAAGTAAGAGACTTGGCTTTGCGCACTAGGAATAAACAGCTTAATCCTGACGAGTTACAAGGCTCTACATTTTCAATTTCAAATTTCGGAGTTTTTAATGTAACAATGGGTACACCTATTATCAACCAGCCTAATGTTGGAATCCTTGGTGTAGGTGTTATCAAAAAACGACCGGTTGTGATTGAAACTAAAGAAGGCGATACCATTGGAATTAAAAGTATGATGGTTTTATCCTTGGGCTTTGATCATCGCTTGATCGATGGTGCGGGTGGAAGCCAATTTGTTGATACCGTGCGGGAGAATCTTGAGAATATGAATTTAGAAACACTACTCTGATGCCAATTGATCACGTTCTGAAACTCTATTCGGAATCAGTTCGTTCCCCTTATCTGCATTATGGTTTTTGGGATGACCCTAAATTGGTGAGTGCAGAAAATCTGTCACTGCATGACATAGTTGCTGCCCAAGATCGATACATAGAACATCTGACTTCCTTTATCCCAGAAGATGTGAAAACAATACTTGATGTCGGTGCTGGGATCGGGGGTAATTCCAGCTATCTTTTAAATAAAGGATATAAAGTGGAAGCACTCTCTCCTGATGAGCACCAAGAAAAGGTATTTGCAGAAAAGTATAATGGTGAAGTCAAATTCCACCGCTCCAAGTTTGAAGATTTTGAACCTGAAAAACAGTATGATCTTGTTTTGGAAAGTGAAAGTGCCTGTTATATCCAAATTCAACCGGGATGGAAAACTGCTCGAAAAACTATTCGGGAAGGTGGTTACCTATTGGCCTCCGATTATTTTTTGCATCATAATGATGGTAGTGGTGATTGGCATATTAAAGCCTCCCATAATGAAAAAGTATATATGGAGATTGGAGAAGAATATGGCTTTAAACTTCTAAGAGAATATGATCAAACGGAAAACACAATGCCTACCCTTGACAGCGCCAAAGCATTTATGGAGCGCTATATTTACCCAACAGTTGAATTCTCATCCAACTATATGGATAAAAACTATTCTTTTATTATGAAAATACTCAAGAAAGCCTTTGGTAAAAGAGTCAATGAAAAGATGAAGCAATTATCATTATTAGATAGTAATGAATTCCGGAAGTATAAACGTTACATGATTTTCCTGTTTCAGAAAGTGAGTTGATGAAAACACTTACAAATCGAATTGCTGGTAATAAACCCAGAATCCGCCTCCATTATGGTAAAGATTACCGATTTGTTCAAAATGTGGTTGCCCAGAATAATCTCCATACGGTGTGCGAAGAAGCACGCTGCCCAAATATTTATGAATGCTGGAATCGGGGAACAGCGACCATTATGATCTTAGGCGATATCTGTACACGTGCCTGCGGATTTTGCTCAGTGGGCACTGGAAAACCAATTAGTGTGGATAGGATGGAACCGGTTCGAACAGCTACGGCAATTCAGAAAATGAATTTGCGACATGTAGTAATTACTTCTGTAGATCGTGATGATATAAAGGAGGATTTTGGAGCCAAAATCTGGGCCGAAACGATTCGACAGGTCCATCACCATGTACCAGAATGTACAGTAGAAGTATTGACGCCTGATTTCCAGGGATATTTGCCAGCGTTAAAAACAGTATTTGAGGCGGGACCTGAAATATTTTCACATAATGTAGAATGCGTGGAACGGATCAGTAAGCAAGTTCGGGCCCAGGCGGTTTGGTCTCGTAGTTTGAATGTTTTAAAGGAATCGGTGGCTTATGGTTTGCGGACGAAATCAGGTATGATGGTTGGCCTAGGCGAGGTAAAAGATGAAGTTATCGAAACCATGAAAGAAGTTGTAGATCTGGGGGTCGAAATATTTACAATCGGTCAGTATTTACAACCAACAATAAAACACCTTCCCGTTGACCGTTATGTCGCAAGTCATGAATTTGAAGATTATAAACAAATCGGTCTCAAATTGGGATTTCGCGTGGTTGAATCAGGCCCATTGGTAAGGAGTTCATACCATGCAGATGAACAGGCCCGCTTGGTAAAGATAGAAGATTGAATCAATATAAAAACATGATTTACGGAATGGTGGTTGTTGCCGGGTTAGTTTTAGTTTGGATGATTTATGCCGATCAAGGAATTGAAATGAAGCCGGAAATTGCAGTTGCCGAACCTCCTTTGATCCTAGTCGATGGAAAAGTGCCGCCAAAACTTTCGAACTTTGTGGCCCATATGCAGTATATTGATGAAAGTACCTGTTTAAGATGTCATGCTACTGAACGTGAAATGAATTTTGGATCTGGACCAGTGATAGCAAAGCAAATGGCCCACGAATTCCGTGAAAATTGTGTTTCTTGCCATATGTTACCAAAGTAAACCTATATGGCAGAGAAAAGATATATTTTTGATAATTATACGTCATATAAGCATATTATTGCATATGGCATAAGGTTTGATTAATTGGTATTGGATATAAAATAAGGAATGTCATGAATGACGAAATTGAAAAAGATATGAATGAAGAACTTCTGGAGGAAAGCAAATCCTATCCAATTATGCCCCTGCGGAATACGGTATTATTCCCGCAACAGGTTATCCCCATTTACATTGGCCGTGATAAATCTCTGAAATTGATTAATGAATTACCCACGAACAGCAAACATATTGTTGTGGTGGCTCAGGAAGACGGATCCATTGAAGATCCGAATCCTGAAGATTTGTATTCATTTGGAACACTAGCAATGGTTCTTAAAGTATTTGATATGCCTGATAATAGCAAATCAGCTATTGTGCAGGGAATTGATCGTGTCAAGATTTTATCATTTGAAGAAAGCGAACCTTATTACCGTGCTACTACTCAGCGCATGTCTGATAAGGCACAGGAAGATGATGTAGAGCTAGAGGCTATGGCCAATAATCTCCGCACGGTTTTTGATGAATTGATTCAGGTTGCTCCCAACCTCAGCGAAGAACATACCGGAATGTTATCTAATATCCAGAAACCGTCCCGCCTTGCTGATCGTGCTGTTTCCTTGCTCACCGTTCCGAATCCTGAAAAGCAGGATGTTTTGGAAGAACTAAATATCAAAAAGCGAGTTGAGAAAGCAATAAAAATTTTAACTAAAGAAATTCAACGCATCAAACTAGGTGAAGAAATTCAGACCGAAGTTCATGATGAAATTGCCAAATCCCAGCGGGAATATTATCTACGGGAACAAATGAAAGCCATTAAACGGGAGTTGGGCGAGGATGAATCGCATGTTGAACTAAAGGAAATCGAAGACGCAATCAAAGCAGCTAAGATGCCTGAAGAAGCAGAAAAGGTAGCTCTGAAAGAATTAGATCGTCTTTCAAAAATCCCTACCCAGTCTCCGGAATATACTGTATCACGAACTTACCTAGATTGGCTTACGGAATTACCATGGTCGAAGACTTCCGAAGATTCGATCAATATACCGGATGCAAAAGCTATTCTTGATGAAGACCATTTTGGATTGAATAAAGTGAAAGAAAGAATACTGGAATACTTAGCAGTACGGGCACTGAAAATGAAGAAAAATCCCGAAGGGGCAATCCGTGGACCGATTCTATGTTTTGCAGGGCCTCCAGGGGTAGGCAAAACATCGCTGGGTCGCTCAATTGCTCGATCGATGGGTAGAGAATTTATTCGCATCTCTCTTGGTGGTGTGAGAGATGAGGCGGAGATTCGTGGTCACCGTCGAACTTATATCGGTGCACTGCCAGGTAGAATTATTCAGTATTTGAAAAAAGCCGGTACTAATAACCCAGTATTTATGCTGGATGAAATTGATAAGTTGGGTATGGACTATCGCGGAGACCCTTCTTCGGCTTTGTTGGAAGTATTGGATCCGGAACAAAATAATACCTTTAACGATCATTACCTTGAAGTGGATTTTGACTTGAGCAAAGTAATGTTTATTGCCACAGCGAATTACCAGGATCCTATTCCACCGGCCTTGAAAGACCGCATGGAAATCATTGATTTCTCCGGTTACATTGAAGATGAAAAAGTTCAGATTGCAAAACGACATTTAATTCCCAAACAGCTAGAAGAAAACGGCCTTACGAAGAAAGATGTTACACTGGATGAAAAGGGAGTTAAGGAATTGATTAATTCATATACCCGGGAAGCAGGTGTCCGAAACTTGGAACGGGAAATTGCCAATGTATTTCGGAAAGTGGCTCGTGATCAGGTTGAAAAAAAATCAAAAAAGATTCGCGTGAACAAAAAGAAAGTCACTGAATATCTGGGAGCGCCCCGTTTTTATTCTGAAATTGCGGAAAGGACAACAAAACCAGGTGTTGTCACTGGATTAGCTTGGACAGCTGCCGGTGGCGATATTCTATTTGTAGAAGCCTCCAAAATGAAAGGAAAGGGTACCTTGACTCTTACTGGGCAACTGGGCGATGTGATGAAAGAATCAGCCACCGCCGCAATGACCTATGTAAGGTCTCATACGGATATCCTGGGGCTGGACGAAGATTTCAACAAGGAAACCGATATCCATGTACATGTACCTGCGGGTGCGATTCCGAAAGACGGCCCTTCGGCTGGTGTAAGTATGTTTACGGCCATTGTTTCTTTGCTTATGGGAAAATCGGTGGAAGATAAAGTAGCTATGACCGGTGAAATCACCCTTCGCGGAAATGTGTTGCCTATTGGTGGAGTGAAAGAAAAGGTAACTGCCGCTCACCGTTCCGGGATCAAGACTATTATTTTACCAGATCATAATCGTAAAGATCTGGAAGACATTCCGGAACATATCAAGAAAGATTTGGATTTTCATTTTGCGAAAGAAATGATGGATGTGATCGATGTAGCGCTACCTGGATTGAACGGACGCAAGAAAACGATCAAAAAGTCTACTTCAAAAACGAAAAAAGTGGCCTAATTTCGCGCCGAAATTTAGGGCGTTTAACTCAGCTGGTCAGAGTGCCTCCCTTACAAGGAGGAAGTCGGGAGTTCAAATCTCTCAACGCCCACCGTTACAAAGCCCTTGTTTCACGACAGGGGCTTTTTTGTTTATAAAAGAGACACCCACATAGTATGGTAATTTTTATAAGATTCGTAAATTAGATCAATGAGAACATACTTCATTGATTACTGTCAGATTTGGATTCCACGCAGTGAAGAGCGGTGGGATAAAGCTGAAATACTGGATCAAAAACTAGGCTATACTTCAAATCCTTAGTTTATTGCTGAATGATTACTGATGTTATAAATGTTGTTTTGGCTCTGCCCAGCCAGCACCTAATATTTGGCATTATTAGTACAGTTCTCTGTATCGCTGCAGCATGGGTTTACAGCCATGGTTCAAACAAATTGAAAACTATTATACTTGAAACGATCAGTTGGCTGGCGGTATTCAATGAGATTGTCTTCCAGTTGAATATGATCTATTATGGTATCTGGTCTTATCGTACATCCATGCCCCTGGAAATGTGCTACCTGTCTGCTTTGCTTGTTCCTGTTTACACTCGCTTTCAACATTATCGTTCTCTGCAGAACTGGTTCTTTTTTGCAGGTTTTGGTGGTTCATTTTTTGCACTTATTAATACCAATTTATCCGAGATGGCACAAATTTATATGTCCATTCACTATTTTTTTGCCCATGGCCTTGTCATTTTTGTAATGCTTGCACTTATGATAGATGGCTATCGGCCACGATGGGTTGACTATTTCAATGCCATAAAATGGACAACGGTCCTTGTTTTGTCCATCATTATCATTAATCTGAGCCTTGGAAGTAATTACATGTTCACTTTTGAAAAACCACCGGGGGTTAATTTTACGTTGCTGATGCCGGAATGGCCCTATTATTTTATGATTATATTGTTTATTGGCCTTATGTTTTATACTCTATTAATGCTTCTATCCCTGGTGCCTCAACGAAATGAAGATTGATGAACAAGTAGCTGTAATACTTGCAAGATAATCAAGGATAACCCCTCGCCCAGTAGCGGGGTTTTTTTGTTTGAAGGACAATTGGCTCTATATGCAGATTCGGCCAAGTGGAGTCCGCCTAATTACAATGGAAATGTTTTGGTTGGGTTAAAAGGTCAGGTAGATGCCTTATCGTTTTATCATAATAATTTCGATGATATTACTTTTCAGGAAGGTGTTGGTTTGCCAGGGGATGATGGCGCAGGGTTTTACGCAGGTTCCTATTACCCGGATTTGGATAATCCCAATGCCGTAAGAGTCTATGGCACATGGAAAACCACGCATAAGGAAACTGGTAAAAAGGTTTCGAATAAATGGTATGGACTGATAATATTTAACGAAGACGGTAAAATTTCCTATTTTTCAGACTGGTTTGATGTGAACGGTATCCAGGTTCAAATTGAGGCTGAATAGATTTCGGCGGCGGAACTGAAAAGAAAAAAAGCCTCTCTTGCAATGAAGAAGCCCCCAGAATTTTGGGGGCTTCTTCATTTAGGGTAAATTCATTTTAACCATTACCTAGCCTATTAGTCTAATTCACAACATTCAAAAAATAATTATACTGTTTATATTTGCTTCAAATTATTGATCAGAAATCAATGAACTACAAAAAACATAATTTTATTTACTATTTTTTATCTTTGATCCTTTTTGGCTGTTTTGAATCAGAACTAATAGTAAATAATAATGATCAACTTCTACAAAAGGATCGAGGCATTATTTATTATGATAATGTACCGTTATCAGGTATTGTTAATTCACAATATCCAGATAATAAAACGAAGTCAAAACAAACCTATAAATCTGGAAAGCTTAATGGGCCATATACTGAGTGGTATCCCAATGGAAAGATACGCTATAGCAAGAATTTCAAAGACGGTCTGCAAGAAGGAGAACAGAGGGAATGGTATTGGGATGGCACCCTTGCTAGAACAATGAAATTTCAAGCAGGAAAACAGCAAGGTGAGCAAATCGGTTGGAAGGAAAACGGTGATTTACGTTTTAAGTATACTTATGTGAATGGAAAACGGTATGGATTTATGGGATCAACGTTATGTCAACCCCCAGAAGGATAGAAAAATGAGAACTGGATTACTCAGCATATTTGGATTGATCGGATTGATCACTTTTATCAGCATCAGTAAGGGCCATAACACTGACTTTCGGCTACCCATATATACCCCTGCGGATTTGGATCCTGATTGGGTCGATGAGTCGATACTAAATAGTACTGGGCCACATATAGTTCAGGATTTTGAGTTTATAAATCAGAATGGAAAGATAATCGATGAAAGAACTGTCTCAGGGAAAATCTATGTGGCGGAATTCTTTTTTACGACTTGTCCGGGTATCTGTCCTACCCTTACCAAACACACCAAACGAATACAGGACGCATTTATTGATGATGATGATGTATTAATCTTATCACATACTGTATATCCAGAGCATGATTCAGTACAAGTTTTAAATGCTTTTGCTGAAATGCATGGTATCAAATCTACGAAATGGCATTTACTTACAGGTTCGAAAGAAGATCTTTATGGTATATCCAGGAAAGGGTATTTTGCCATTTCCTATGAGCCAGACCTGAGTGAATATGGCTTTATACATACTGAAAATGTAGTCTTGGTGGATAAACATAGAAGACTGCGCGGGTTTTATAATGGTACCAAGCCCCATGAGATCAATCGCCTGATAGAAGATATCCATGTACTTAAAAAGGAGTATGAATCATAATGACCGAACGAATGAAAACAAGCCAAGCCTTGCTTTTTTTGACACTATCAGTAACAATGTTTTTAAGTGCGCAGGATCAGCCGGACATGACCATCCTTTTTGATTATTTTGACTCAACTGTAACAATATATGTTGATAATGATGAAATAGTCATCGAAGGTGACGGAGTACCCAGTCACTTAAGCCCTTACTTTGTACAAACGTATGGTCAGACCCAAAATGGATTTTATTACTGGCTCGATAGTGATGGGGACGGTATCAATGATCTTTGGATGCAGACACCAGCAAATATGAATTTGAACCCTAACCGTATTGCTCAGCAAGGTTATGAGTTTCGTATCCCGTTATATCCTGCAATAAACCCAAATGGACCAACGGACACATTCCTGGGGCCTATTGGTGTTTCCATGAACGGGGTACCATTTTTCAACGAATATGAGTCACCAACGGAAACATTGACCAACCAGGTTATCCAATCGTTTGACCCTGGGAACGGACATCCAGCCCCTCAGGGACGGTATCATTACCATTTTCCTCCAGAATCGTTAATCACAGTTACCGAAAATAATTTTCTAGGATTTGCTGGAGATGGATTTCCAGTTTATGGTCCGAAAAATCCCGATGGCAATAATGCCCAAAATCTTGATGATTATCATGGTGAATTTGGCCCAACACCCGATTTTCCGGATAGTATCTATCATTATCATACGAATTTTACGTCACCATATATAATCGGTGCTTTCGCTGGTACCCTTGGTACTGGGTTTGGCGGTGGCGGAGGTGGCGGCGGAGGAGGAGATCCTCCAGATTGTGGTGATGTACCTCCTGGCGCACCATGTTGTGGAGACGGTATTTGTGGTGGTCCTGAAACAGAGACCAACTGCCCTGAAGACTGCGCTACTACAATTGATTATACAATAATTGTCAATGAATTCATGGCTGCTAGTCAAAACTGCTGCGATGATGGGACGGGAGAATATGAGGATTTTATTGAATTATATAATTATGGTATGGAAGCTATAGATATTGGTGGATTTTATTTTACTCATACCCTGACTGGTTCATTCCTGTATCATATCACTGATTCTTCAGCCAGTGAAACAACTATCAATGCAGGTGGGTTTCTGGTTATCTGGGCAGATGCAGATCCTGAGCAAGGACCGTTACACGTGGATTTTACACTAAGTGGTAGTGGAGAGGATATAGGTATTTACGATCCAAATGGAAGCGCAATTATAGAAATGTCATTTTCTTCTCAGGGTGAAGATACATCCTATGGGCGTTATCCAGATGGTGCGGGTACATGGCAGTTTATGAATCCAACCCCGGGGATGGCCAATACAGAAGAATTAAGTTTGAATAATAATATAGTTATGCCGGACCAATATATAATCCACCAGAACTACCCCAATCCATTCAACCCCGTCACAACACTGCGCTACGACCTACCAGAGACAGGTCTGGTTACCATTACCATCTACGATATGCTGGGTAGACAGGTAAAGACTCTAATCAACCAAACCCAAGATGCTGGTTATAGGTCAGTGATCTGGGATGCTACCAATGACTACGGCAAGCCAGTAAGCGCTGGTATTTATCTCTATCAGATCCGCGTGGGACCTTACACAAAAACAAGAAAAATTCTCCTGCTAAAATAGACACAATTGTCTAACCTGATTCGATTCATTTTACTGAGCGGAATTATATTGACATTTTTACCAGCCCAGATTGATTCCACTCACATTGATTCGATCAGGACGGAGTGCAGCCAAGATCCCTGGGTTGGTCAGGATAAGTTTATCCATGCTGGAATAAGCCTGGGATTGGTTGTCGGCATCAATCAGATGGATGATATGAATCATCAGTCAGCGCTGGTCGGTACTTTTACCCTCGGAATTTTAAAAGAATTCTATGACTATAAATATGGCAGTGGTTGTTTCAGTATCAGGGATATTTTTGCTAACACATTTGGGATGATTGTGGGATTTATCATTATATCAAATACAGGATAAAACATGAAAAAGATATTTACGACGTTATTATTTGGTCCATGGGGATAATATGGATCAAAACTCAAGAATTATCTTGGCCCAGTAGTAGGGTTTTTTGTTTGTTGGAAGAATACTAGATTTGAGGATAATTATTTTTATCAAAATTGAGTATAAGAAATTATTATTAAGAAATATCTCGTAAAAAAGGATGAGAAAATGAAAAACAATATCAAAATAATATTAACAGGAATACTTTTTGTTTCCCTGGCTTTTTCAGGTGGATTAAATAATGCTGAAAAGAAAATACAAAAATATGTTGATACGCATACGGAAGAAGCGATAGGCCTGGTTGAAAAAGTGGTAAATATCAATAGTGGTACCCTCAATATTGATGGTAATAAAACTGTCGGAAAAATATTTCAGGCCGAACTTGATCAACTTGGATTTAATACATACTGGGTGACTTACCCGGAAACTATCAAACGTTCCGGACATCTTTTTGCGGAAATGCGCGGCGGCAAGGGGAAAAAAATCGTTATGGTTGGTCATTTGGACACGGTGTTTGAGCCTGATTCTCCATTCCAAAAATTTACAAGGGATGGAAATACTGCTTACGGACCAGGTGTTGCTGATATGAAAGCGGGTGATGTATCCATGATCTATGCCATGAAAGCACTGGATAATGTTGGCGTATTGAAAGACTTAAATCTGACGCTTGTATTTATTGGTGACGAAGAAAAAACAGGCGGCCCCCCATCAATTGTACGCAAAGAATTAATTGAAGCAGGGAAGTGGGCCAATATTGGACTGGGATTTGAAGGGGCCCATGGACTGAATACGGGAACTGTAGCCAGACGCAGTTCTTCCTCGTGGATGCTGACAACAACAGGCATTCAGGGTCATTCTTCTCAAATTTTTAAAGAAAAGTTGGGATATGGTGCCATATTTGAAGCAGCTCGAATTGTGAATGCTTTTCGTGAAGAATTGGTAGGAGAGGAATATCTATCGTTTAACCCCGGCACCATCGTTGGTGGCACAGATGTAGATTATGATCCTGTAACAGCGCGTGGTACAACTTTTGGTAAAACAAATGTCGTATCTCAATCGGTAACGGTTCATGGTGGTATCCGGACTATATCAACAGAACAATTGGACAAGGCCATGGCAAACATGAAGGATATCGCGTCGCAAAATTTGCCCGGCACAACTGCAAAGATTCAATTCAGGACCAGTTACCCGCCAATGGCTCCAACAAAGGCAAACTATGCACTATTGGATAAATTTGAATCTGTAAATGTTGATCTTGGATATGGTCAATTGGAACCTCTTGACCCTGGCAAACGTGGCGCAGCAGATATTTCTTTTGTGGCGCCGCATGTAGATGCTTCTTTAGCGGGAATGGGTCCTGATGGATTTGGAGAACACTCGGAAAATGAAAGCCTGGATTTAACATCATTTCCGAAAACAACGGCTCGGGCAGCTATATTGATCTATCGATTAACACGTTAATTCAACGGCGTTCATTGTTAATATTAGATTTCTTAATTATGTGAATATCAACCCACGCCCATTAGCGGGGTGTGAAATTTGTTTGTATGTCCAACTTTTGTTTAAGATCTAGTCCAGTATCTTTTCAAATAAAAGGCCTTTTCTTTTAGAGGAACCCGTTTCTTCAAACCCCAATTTCTTATACAATTTTATTGCGGGTTTATTCTTTGGTACTACCCGTAAAGTCATAACTTCCATTTTTTCGGACCGCCCCAATGATTCAAGGTGACGGACCATCTTTTCTGCCAGACCCTGCTGACGATAATCCGGGTCAATAAAAATATGAAGTGCATGTGCTTTTTTCGTGTCAGGTATAATCATAAGATTCCCTATACCAATTATCCAATCCTCAGATTTGATCGCAAAACTATAAATTTCCTGATCTGCATAGGTTAGAGTAACCCATTTTTTAAAATTGAATGGATAGGACATCTTTGGATCTGTCAGGTTTTATTCCTTAGGGTCTTTA
>FAXC01000388.1_pt1 | contig 18268 bp, 11 predicted proteins | sample 734421 | NCBI WGS metagenome assembly FAXC01 (sample SAMEA3597868, study PRJEB11362) | hydrothermal vent metagenome | biome: marine hydrothermal vent biome; feature: marine hydrothermal vent; material: ocean water | place: Atlantic Ocean | collected 2010-09-19/2010-10-04 | reverse complement strand
ACAATCCTGTCGTAGAGGCAACAGAGAACAGTGCGGTTGTGATCAATGCTGTATTTACTGAAGATGGTAGTGACCAATCGGGCATTGCAACCGCAGAATTGTATTACCGGAAAGGTGGGGAAGCCAACTGGCAGCCACCCATTGATATGACAACTCTGAGTACCTATCAGATCGCCAGTTCCTTTTCCACATCTGTTGGTTTAGAATATTACTTACATGCAGTGGATGTGGCCGGGAACGTAACTGATAAACCTGTAGAAGGGTTTACTTCTATTTCGGTTACTATTACTGGTGGACTAGCTAGCACGGATCGCTGGCCCACAGGTATTCCCAATGGGACTGAAGTAAGTAGTTATCAGCTATGGTCATTCCCGGGCAATCCGGCGAGCAGCTCGCCAGTAGATCTTCTGGTAGATGACCTGGGGGATTATGATAATACCGTATGGAGATTGTTTGCTTACGGTGGCGGAGGCGCCTGGACAGAGTTTGAGAGTCTCTCTAAATTGAATAATGGTGAAAGCTATTTTATCATTGTTAAAGATGCCGGTCTTAATATCAATACGGGTCAACTCTATACCATTGCCACCAACCAGCCGTTTGAGATCAATTTGACCAGTGGAGACTGGACCTTTGTAGGGAACCCCTTTGATTTCACAATACCACTTACAAGCCTGGGCACGACGGATTCCACATCATTATCGGGGGATCCGAATTTCTATACCTATGATGGCAGTTGGGTAAATGCCACATCACTGGAACCATGGAAAGGATATATTTATAAATCACCAAATGCATCCAAGCTCTATATTAATCCTGGTGGAGATAGTGGTGGAATGTTAGGCAGGCAACTCGCAGATGAGATCATCATTGAGAATGATGATAATGAATGGCTGGTGAATATTTCAGCCCGCAACGGTCTCGGCACCGATAATTTTAATGAAGTTGGTTTACTGGCAGACGCAGTAGATACCTACGATAGTCACGACGCTTTTGAGCCACCGTTGGTCCCTGGCGGTATATCTGTGCGTGTTGATAACCGGGATTGGCCGGAATATGCCGATACCTATACTCGGGATATCCGCGCTCCGAAAGAGGATGGTGAATACTGGGATCTGGAAATACTGGCCCAGGATGATGAACACAATGTATATCTTACTTTTGAAGATCTGGACATGATACCGGAAGAGCTTGATGTGTTTGCCATTGATTTAACTCTTGGCACCGCTCAGGATCTACGCTGGCGTCATGTGTATCGTTATGCTGTGCCAAATCCACAGGAAAAACACAATGTCAGGTTTATCGCTGGTACAAGAGATTTCCTGCAGAAAAACAATGCCGGTGTAGAATTATTCCCGGATCGCTATGCCCTGAGCCAGAATTATCCCAACCCATTCAACCCGCAGACTTCTATTCTACTCACGATGCAGGATGGGGCAACTGTAAATCTGGTTGTCTATAATCTGTTGGGTGAAGAAATAGCAGTACTTGCTGATAATGAATACCGTCCGGCAGGATACCACAATTTTATCTGGAAAGGACTGAATAATAACGGTCAGCGTGTCGCCAGTGGGGTCTACTTTTACATGGCGCAGGTCGTGTCACCAAAAGGTGAAGTTCTGATCAGCGACACCCATAAGATGGTCTTAGTGAAATAAGTATATTTTGATGATGAAAAAGGGCAGAATTTCTGCCCTTTTTTATTATATTAGTTTTAATGATTATTTAACATATAGGTGGTGTCAGATGGTGAAACAAACAACCTTTATATTTTCTTTTATCTTTGTCATACTGATTGTTATCTTATCTGCCAATCAGTCGGCCGGTAAGAATTTCGGTAAAATATCGTTACCCCTTGGTAAAGTTGAGGTACAATCAGGCGGTGCCGGCGATTGGGCCAAGGCAAAACCCAATTTTCCGGTCAATGAGGGGGATATTATCCGCACCTTGGCGAAATCCCGCTGCGAAATCACATTGGTAGGCGGCGGAAAAGTCCGCATTGGTGAAAATTCAGAATTGGAGCTCACAGAAGCTAGCGTGAAGCCTATGACTAAGAATTTCAGTGCCAACTTGAAAAAAGGAAATATTTTTGTTTCGGCCAAGGCAGCCTTCGGTGAAAAGAAAAATGTATCGGTTCGCATGCCCACGGCAGTTGCGGCTATTCGCGGTACAAAATACCGCGCCAAGGCCGGGGATGATGAAAGTGAAGTGCTGGTCTACGATGGCAAGGTGGATGTGAATGCCGCAAAGAATGTATTAGATGAACGACAGGAAAGGCGTAAATCCATTGCCCCGGGGGGAACCGGTCAACCAAAGTTCACCCTCGGTCCAGTGACTGAAATTCAGGCGCCAACACAGGTTTCTGGACCTTATGAAGTTACACTGGAAGAATGGATCACCTTGGCAGAAGGGATGCAGATAAACGTACGTAAGGATGGGAAATACCACATGTTCGAATTTGATCAGGGTAAGGATGCTGATCTGGATTTTGTCAAGTGGAACAAAGAACAGGATGCCAAGGAGTAGTTAATTTATCCTAAATGAATGATCTCCTAAAACGCCTCGGTATCGGCGTACTTATTGGACTGGCTGTTGCTATTGTTGTAGCCCTCGGCACCCAAAAAATTTCCTTCATTAAAGAATTATTGGATGGTTATGAGTTCCGTTCATATGATAGCCGCATGCGAGCCAATGTAGATAATGTGGAAGAAGCATCCATTGATAGCGTTGTCATCATTGATATTGAGCAGAATTCTATTGAGGGTCTTGGAAATTATAATGATTGGCCCCATGCCTATCATGGTCAACTCATTGATGTGGTCACATCAGGAAACCCCAAAGCACTAATTTTTGACATAATATTTGATCCGGAAAACACATTTAACTATGACCTCGTAAATGCCTTAACCAGCGAAAGCGCACCCCAGGAAGAATATCTTTCCCAGGTAACCGAACAGTACCTGGTTAGCAATGATCCTTCCCGATTTGTACTATCAACCTATGAAAGCCAGAAAGTGTATCATGCACTTGTGTTTGAATTGGAAGATACCTTGAATTTTCAATACAAAATGGATAGCGAACCGGAAGGATATGACCGTCCGGATCATTTAATCCACCTTCCTCTGGATCAGGCCCAGCGGCTGCCGATTGGTGATCGATTAACCAATACGCATATGGATCTTATTGCTGCGGCAAAACGCGCCGGCAGTGCCAATTTCCCTCAGGATGAGGATGGCATCATCAGACGAGCTCCGACAGCAATATACTTTGAGGGGCCGAAGCATGTGTATCCTACGCTTGTACTGGCTGCGGCAATGGATATTCTAGGTATTCCTGCTGATGGATTTGATTATGATTTTGACAACTTAATTCTTCGACTTAGCGATACCACAGGTACAGTTATAAGAGAAATCCCCATTGATGATCAAGGGCGCATGTTTGTGAATTATTACGGCCGCTTTAAAACTTTTTACTACTTGCCATATATGTATTGTTTCGATCCAGAAATGCTGGACCCTACCTATTGGGAAGGAAAAGTTGCCTTGGTTGGTGCTTCCTTGCCAGGATTAATGGATTTGCGAAATACGCCGGTGCAGGAAACATTTGCCGGTGTGGAGATCCACGCCAATACGATACATAGCATTTTACAAAATGAATTTGTTGCCACAACTAGTAGTCAGAAAAATTTTATAACCATTGTGATTCTAGCGGTATTCCTTGGATTTATTGTAAGTATACCAAAAAAACCACTCTACACACTTCCTGTTCCATTGCTGGGAATGCTTGCTTGGACCCTTTATACCTACAATCAGTTTTTTACTAGTCTAGTTATGTGGGAAATTATCCGTCCTTCCATATCCATAGGGGGGACCTATCTAGGAGTCTTCTTATACAACTTTCTGGTAGCGGAGAAGGATAAGCGTTTCTTAAAAGATACGTTCAGTACCTATATATCTCCCGAATTAATTGATCAGATGTTTGATGCCAAGGAAGAACCGCAGTTGGGTGGTGAGGAAGGCTACCATACAGCATTCTTTACGGATATACAGAGTTTCTCAGCATTTTCGGAAAAATTAACTGCCACTGATCTAGTAGAGCTTTTGAATGATTATTTAACAGAAATGACGGATACCCTTCTGGAAAATAAGGGGACTCTTGATAAGTATATCGGTGATGCCATCGTGGCCTTTTACGGGGCGCCGGCACCGGTGGATGATCATGAATATCATGCTTGTTTGACGGCTGTATTGATGCAGGAAAGGTTAAGTAAAATGCGTGATAAATGGCGCGATGAAGGTGATCGCTGGCCGGAAATTGTGCACAATATGCAAAATCGGATTGGGATCAATACTGGGAAAATGGTGACGGGGAACATGGGTTCCACAATGCGTATGAATTATACAATGATGGGTGATACAGTAAATTTAGCGGCTCGACTTGAATCATCAGCAAAGCAATACGGTATTTATATTCAAGTTGCCAATGAAACCTATAGTGCCTGTAAGGATAAATTCACCTGGAGGGACTTGGATTATGTCAGAGTTATGGGGAAAACAGAGCCTGCACAAGTGTATGAATTAATTGCCGTAACTGGGCAGGAAACCGAGCAAGATAAAACGATTCTAAAGGCTTACCATGAAGCGCTTGAATTATACCGCAATCAGGACTGGGATAAGGCTAAAGATGCGTTCAAGGCTGCTGATGAACTGGAAGATATGTTCCCAGGCCGAAAATCAAATCCCAGCCGTGTCTACATACCTCGCTGTGACCATTGGAAAGCCAACCCTCCTGGGGATGATTGGGATGGGGTCTGGACTCTTACATCTAAATAAAACCCACATCAATACCTGATCCTATGCCGGGCGGTACACATGAATACATACAGGATCCACGGAACGAAAATGTTCTAATTTATATTAATGGTGAGATTCTGGCCCGTTCAGAAGCCAAGGTTTCTGTCTTTGACAGCGGATTTTTATTAGGTGACGGTGTCTGGGAAGGTATCCGTTTGCACAATGGCCAATTGGTATTTTGTGAGGAACATATTGATCGTCTATATTCCGGTGCAGCAGCTATTGGAATGGATATTGGCATGCCAAAAAATGACCTGGTTGCGAAAATCCATGAAACATTTGCAGCAAATGATATGCATTCTGATATTCATTTACGGTTGATCGTTTCTCGCGGATTGAAGAGCACACCCTACCAACACCCGCGGGTAAATGTAGGCCCCCCCACTGTTGTCATTATTCCAGAATATAAAGTTGTAACCGAGGACTCAAAATCCAATGGTTTAAAGTTAGTGTCAGTTACAACAAGCAGAGCTTCGGAGTCCACTCAGGATCCCAAAATCAATTCGCTCAGTAAATTTAACTGTATTCAAGCCTGCATTGAGGCAGACCGGCTGGGTGGAGATGAAGGCCTGATGCTGGATATGCATGGCTATGTCTCTACCTGTAATTCAACAAATTTTTTCATTGTACGGAATTCAGAAGCCTGGACCTCTACCGGAGAATATTGTCTGAATGGTGTGACCCGCGGTGCCATTATTGACCTATGTAGGTCCAATAACATCACTGTACTGGAAAAGAATTTTCTGATGGATGATGTTTATACAGCTGATGAAGCTTTTGTGACAGGAACATTCGCTGGAGTGCTCCCGGTGACGGCAGTTGATGAACATATTCTCTCGGGCGGGCAGAGGGGTCCCCTCACAAAATGGCTGCAGGAACTCTATCGCAGTGAAATTGATAAACGTTACCCCGGTAAATAATTATTGATGGACCAAGTACGGATAGCCATGTGGTCCGGGCCACGGAATATTTCCACTACTATGATGCGGTCTTTTAGTAGCCGGTCTGATACATTTGTTACTGATGAACCATTCTATGCCTGCTATTTGCAGCGTACTGGACTCCAGCATCCTGGTCGAGAAGAGATACTGCGGTCTTGTAAACGGGATTATCACAGTATTATCAATGATATAACCTCACCAGTACCCGCTGGTAAAACTGTATGGTATCAGAAACATATGGCTCATCATTTGGAACATGATGATAGCTTGGCCTGGACACAAGATTTGATGAATTGTTTGCTAATTCGCACACCGGCAGAGGTGATATCCAGCTTTTCGAAGAAAAACGAACTAACCGATGTAAATGAACTGGGTTATCTACAGCAAATTCAATTATACAGGTATCATAATAATAAACTGCCAGTGGTTGATGCTCAGGATATATTGCAAGATCCGAGCGGTGTACTCAGTAACCTTTGTGCACAATGTGGTATTCCCTTTGAAGAAGCAATGTTATCTTGGGCAGCAGGTCCCCACCCTGCGGATGGTATTTGGGGAAAATACTGGTACGATCAATTATGGGCCTCAACTGCTTTCAAACCCTATGTACAAAAAAAGGTAACCGTGTCCAGCGCACTGGCCACAATGGTTGACCAGTGTATGCCTCTGTACGAAGAATTATACCAGGCCCGGATCACGGCAAATAAAAAATGAATGTTATCCTGTACCGGCAGAAGATTCAGATCAAATCGTTTCAAGCTTATCATAGTTGATAGACTTGGAAGGGAATGTACACTGCCCGAAATTCTACCTTAGTAAGAAAACTATAAAATGAGTACTCCAACCACACGTGTAGCATTCCATACGATGGGTTGCAAAACGAATTTTTCCGAAACATCTACCATTTCTCGTGAAATGATGACCTATGGCCTGCAGCAGGTCAGTTTTAGAGATACAGCAGATGTATACGTGTTAAACTCCTGTTCTGTAACAGAAAATGCGGATAAGGAAGCCAGAAAATTAATTCGTCAGGCCCGCCGCCGTAATCCGGATGCCACTGTCGCTGTGATCGGTTGTTATGCGCAATTACAGCCTGCTGAGATCGCTGCAATACCGGGGGTAGAGTTGGTGGTAGGCGCTGCGGAGAAATTTAATTTATTTGCCCATCTATCTTCGCTGAAAGCAAATGGAAAAGCCACAGTAATCCAATCTCCTATTGCAACAGTGCAATCCTTTCAACCATCATTTTCTGCAGCAGAAAGAACGCGCACTTACCTGAAAATACAGGATGGTTGTGACTATAATTGTTCCTTCTGTACCATTCCCTTGGCACGGGGCCGCAGCCGCAGTGATAACATTGCAAACACGGTAAATATTGCCCAGCAGATTGCCGCTACTGAAGCCCGGGAAATCGTACTTACCGGAGTGAATATTGGTGATTATGGTGCAAGTGGTGATGAAAATTTATTTCAGTTAATTCAGGCGCTGGATAATGTAGATGGAATTGATCGGTTTCGTATTTCATCGATTGAACCCAATCTGCTCAGCGATGAGATCATCACCTTTTGTGCCCATTCAAAGAAGTTTGTGCCTCATTTCCATATTCCACTCCAGTCGGGTACGGATTCCATTCTACGGCGCATGAAACGTCGCTACGACACTTCTTTATATTCATCCCGTGTAGAGAAAATTAATAACCTGATGCCTGATTGCTGTATTGGCGTTGATGTGATCGTGGGTTTTCCCGGTGAGGGAGAAGAGGAATTTCTCACTACACAATCCTTTTTAGATAGTTTGGATATTTCTTATTTACACGTTTTTACATTTTCTGAACGGGAAAATACGGTAGCAGCCAGTTTAGATAATCAAGTGCCGCAGGAGGAAAAGGCTTATCGTAGCAAGATACTGCACAAATTATCGGATGAAAAACGACATGCGTTCCAGGATAAATTCCTCGCCCAGGTCAGGCCGGTATTATTTGAACGATCTGTCAATGGTATGAGTAAGGGTTATACAGATAATTATATAAGAGTACAGGTAGCGGCAGATATGAATTACGAGAATAGATTGTTGGAAGTAACATTAAATAAAAATCACGGGCCCTACATGAATGGTCTCGTTACAGAATAATCAAATCTAGTGCTGGCAGAAAATATCTTACTGACATCAGCAATATTTTGTTAGGAAAGATAATGAAAAAAGTAGTTTTCTTTATTGCCTTTACAATGATGTATTGCGGTAAACCGGCTGTAAATAAGCCAGTGGTATATGGGTTGGTAATTCATGGTGGTGCCGGTACCATTACAAGGAAAAATATGTCTTCAGAAAAGGAATCTGCATATCGTGGTAAACTTACTGAAGCACTTGCAGCTGGGTTTGAAATCCTTGAAAAAGGTGGTCCTAGTATGGATGCGGTCGAAACCACAATACGTATCATGGAGGATTCACCGTTGTTTAATGCTGGAAAGGGTGCTGTATTTACAAATGCTGGTACAAATGAGTTGGATGCATCGATCATGGATGGCAGTACCCTGCAAGCTGGTGCAGTGGCGGGAGTAAAAACAATTAAAAATCCAATTTCAGCTGCCCGAAAGGTGATGGAGGAAACCCGGCATGTTATGTTGGCTGGTGACGGAGCAGATTATTTTGCTAAAGAACAGGGCTTAGAAATAGTGAACAATGATTATTTTTATACAGAAAGACGTTGGAAAGCCTTGCAAAAGGCACAGGATGCGGAAAAACATGGCACCGTAGGCTGTGTGGCCCTTGATAGGAATGGCAATCTTGCAGCTGGTACCTCTACCGGTGGTCTCACGAATAAACGCTGGGGTAGGATCGGTGATACACCGATTGTTGGTGCAGGAAATTATGCTAATAATCAAACTTGCGGTGTATCTGGTACTGGTCAGGGGGAATATTTTATCCGGGGGAATATGGCCTTTGATGTTTCAGCCTTGATGAACTATAGTTCACTATCAGTAGAGCAAGCAGCTAGGCAAGTAATTGGTAAGTTATCTGGGCGCGGGGGGAGAGGTGGATTGATTGCCATGGATAAAAATGGGAATATAGCCATGCCATTCAATACGGAGGGCATGTACCGCGGGTATTATCTAAATGGATCTGAACCTATTATAAAGATATACAATGATTAATCAAGATTTTCGTAATCTTTTATAGATGGGCAAGTACAGACCAGATTTCGATCTCCTGAAGCATTATCAATTCTGCCAACTGGCGGCCAATATTTAAAATCCTTCAGCCATTCGGATGGGTAAGCAGCAGCTATCCTGGAATATGGATGATCCCAGGTGTCTGCGGCAATATTTCTGGCAATGTGGGGCGCATTTTTCAAGACATTATTATCAGGATCAGCTGCACCTGTAGCGACTGCAGTTATTTCACTTTTTATGGCGATCATGGCGGTACAGAAACGATCCAGTTCTGTCTTGGATTCGCTCTCAGTTGGCTCAATCATTAGTGTCCCGGGTACCGGCCAGGACATGGTAGGTGCATGAAAGCCATAATCCATTAATCGCTTGGCTACATCTTCATCTGTGATACCAGATTCTTTTCTTATGGGTCGCAGATCAATAATGAATTCATGTGCGTTCAAACCATTTTCTCCCCGATAAAGTACCGGGTAATATTCTTCCAACAACTTGGCCATGTAGTTAGCATTCAGGATGGCCACAGTAGTGGCAGTTTTCATGCCAGCACTACCTAGCAGGGCCATGTAGCACCAGCTAATTAGTAACACGCTTGCACTACCCCAGGGAGCCGCAGAAACAGCCGATATAGCCTGGTCAGTATCATAGCTGTTTATTACGGGGTGGGATGGCAGAAACGGTGTTAGATGGGGCGCTGTGCAAATCGGACCCATCCCCGGTCCGCCACCGCCATGAGGAATGGCAAATGTTTTATGCAAATTGATGTGGCATACATCCACACCGATGTCAGCGGTTCGACTGACGCCAACCATGGCATTTAAATTTGCACCGTCCAGGTAAACTTGCCCGCCGCTTTCATGAATGATATTGCATATTTCCTGAACCGAATTTTCGAAAACACCATGGGTTGATGGGTAAGTTATCATCAATGCTGCCAAATCCTTTTTATGGTGTTCTGCCTTAGTCTTTAAATCATTGAGATCAATGTTTCCATCGTCATCGCATTTAACAACTACTACCTTCATGCCGCACATAATTGCACTGGCAGGATTGGTACCATGGGCCGATTCGGGTATGAGGCATATTATCCGGCCGGTATTGCCTTTGGACTCGTGAAATGCCCTGATGACCATCAGGCCTGTGTATTCACCCTGTGCCCCGGAATTTGGCTGCAGTGATACACCTGGTAAGCCAGTGATATCTGCCAGCCAGGCGGTAAGATCATCGAATATTTTCTTATACCCTTTTGCTTGATCCTGCGGTGCAAAGGGATGCAATCCACCAAATTCCGGCCAGGTGACACCTACCATTTCCGTTGTGGCGTTCAATTTCATAGTGCAGGACCCTAGCGGGATCATACTCGTATTCAAAGACAGATCTTTGGTCTCCAGGCGGTGGATATAACGCAGCATTTCTGTTTCCGATTGAAACCTGTTGAATACCGGATGAGTGAGAAATGCTGACTGGCGCTGTAGTTCTGATGGTATCACTGAGTCAGCTGCTGTGCTGTGGTCGGTATCAAATAGAGTTAATAAATTTTTCAGGTCATTTGCGGTTACAGTTTCATCGAGAGCGATTCCCACAGTTCCATCGGAAAAATCACGAATGTTTATGCCGCTGTTACGGGCTTTGTCCACAATATTATCTGGACCCGTAACGCGAATTGTATCAAAGAAAATATCGTTGTGTATTTTGTAACCTGCTGTAGTCAAACTTGTGGCTAGATCACAGGTGTTTTGATGTATTTGTTCCGCAATTCTGCGTATGCCCAGTGGGCCATGATAGACAGCATACATACCTGACATAATGGCCAGTAGAACCTGGGCGGTACAGATATTGGATGTAGCCCGTTCGCGCCGAATATGCTGTTCCCTGGTTTGCAATGCCATTCGGTATGCCTGCTGGCCATGACAGTCTGTAGAAACGCCGATCAGCCGACCGGGTATATGCCGTTTGAATTGTTCTGTCGCCGCAAAATATGCGGCATGAGGACCGCCATAACCCATGGGGACACCAAAACGTTGTGCGGATCCAACGGCAACGTCTGCGCCCAATTCACCAGGCGGTGTAAGCAATGCCAGACTCATAATGTCCGCAGCCATGATTACATAAGCCGATTGTTCATGCGCAGCGGTACATAAAGACCGAAAATTGTGGATACTGCCATTGGTATCAGGATATTGCACCAAGCAGCCAAATACGTCTTCTGTAAAATCAAAATCTGTATGATCGCTTAGATTAATATCAATACCCAGGGGTGCCGCCCGAGTTTGCACAACAGCTATTACCTGGGGATGGCAACCTTTTGAAACGAGAAATGTATCGCGACCTTTGCTAAGTCTGTGTGTCATTGTCATGGCTTCAGCGGCCGCAGTAGCTTCATCCAGAAGGGATGCATTGGCAATCGGCAGTGCTGTGAGATCACACACCACCGTCTGGTAATTTAATAATGCTTCGAGCCTGCCCTGACTAATCTCTGCCTGGTAGGGTGTATACTGGGTATACCAGCCAGGGTTTTCCAGAATGTTGCGCTGGATTACAGGCGGTGTAATACAATCATGGTATCCCATCCCGAGATAGGATTTCATAAGTACATTTTGATCAGCAATAGTCTTTAGTTCGTCCAGCAATTCTTTTTCTGTTTTTGAATCGCCAATAGTTAGCGGTTCAGATGACCTAATTGCGGTCGGGACTACTGCTTTGATTAACGCGTCGAGCGATTCCTGGCCAATCGCCTCCAACATTGCTGCAATATCAGCCTGGGATGGGCCAATATGCCGCGCTGTGAATGTGTTTTGATTCTGGTTATCGCTGGTTGTCATAATGCTAGCGGAAAGATTGTGGTTATTATTTTGCTACTAACTTCGACCAATAAAAGTTAACACCAACGATTGTTAATATGGCCAGCATGTAACCTACGCTTGCGCCTGGAAAAGGTCCTTGCGTTAACTTGACAACAAGTTCAGTCACAATAAGGGTACTGACAGCGTATACTGTAATTGCCGTATTGTATCGTATAGCTGCACTGTATAACCAGAGGAATAAACCACCAGTTAATAGACCGGTTATAATCCAAGACCCTATTCCAGTTACACCATCTTCACCGGCGATCATTAAACCTAAGAGGAGGAATACAATGGTAAATAAGCCTTTTCTGGTGCTCCAGGATCCTGTTTTTTCTGAAATAAATAGAACGACGAAGGTCATAAACGCCGCCGATATGATAAAGCTACCTAAGGCACTGATATAAACTCCCAGGAATGGTATGGCCGCCCCCCCTTGGGATAAAGCTGGCCACATAGGGCTAAGATTCGGCTGCATTGAATTTGTAAATGTGAAAAAACCTGCCAGACCAATTCCTATGGCAATTCCTTCGATTAGATCAGGGCCAGATGCTTGTTGCATACTGTTATTTATTTGAAAATGGGCGACCGCGGTCAGGACAGCTGGAATCATTGAGATTAATAGGGCGCCAACAACCGCACCAGCAAGCAGTATACCTAACTGATTGTTATATGGTTGTGCGGTGGAGAAACCAGCCACAATCGATGGTAATTGATTGATGAAAGAGACCAGCCGTAAAATGAATAAGGAGCCCATAACATACAACACCAGCTCCGTAGTGATCTTTTTCCTAGTCCAGTGAATTATACCTAAAACGACTGCTGCCAGAACGGTAATAATTAGTAAAAAGGACATGGCGTTGGAGGCAACACCTAATACAGCTTGTTGATCCTTTTCCTTGCGATCCCACTCTTCCGGAACAAAAACAAATGTATTATGACTGCTTATTTCATCACCATTTATTGTAACACGTATTCGTTTGTCACCCTCGGGTAATTTTTCACTGGCAATATCCTTAAAAACAAACTCCCAATCCATTCGTTCTGGTTTTTTGGACGGTTCAGCTGAAATGAATTCAATGTCTTCCGGTGTAAGGCCATAATGTTTATTAATCGTTGCGTATACAAGATCTTTTGCCTGATCTTCTGTTAATTCATTGCCAGCTTGATTCTCAGGCAGTTTATGAATGATACTCAATGGCTTGCCCTTATTATCCAACGCCACCTGGTATTCTTCGGCACGTTCATTTAAGTCGCCTTCAAATTTTGCATAACGGACATTCATGCCGGGCGTACCGATGTAATTACCCATTAAGTCACTATACGTATCTTCCCCCGCAGTTTGCCAGATAAACCTGTTTTGCTGCCCCGGCCCACTAGGGCTGACTGATGTGAGCCTGTTCCATTCATCCCCTAACTGGATGCCATTTTTAACAAGATGATTTTCCGCGATTGCAATTGCTTCTTTTCTATTTATTTCCAGTCCGGGAGCATTGGCTGTGTGATTGAAGCCAACGACTGCAATAATGCCCAAGGCGCCGAATAGAAGAATGATCTTATTAGTAGTTGGTCCATAACCTGGTAGATCAACAACAGGGGTTTTCTCTTTGGATTTTTTTTCAGATGCAGGAGAGAAGGCACTGTTATAAAAATTGTTGCCCAGTTCAGTCCATTTTTTGTCTTTCCATCGACCCATGAGAATTATCCAAACTGGAACAAGACAGAGGACAAAAACCATCAGCTGATCAAACCACATGCCGCTTGCAGAGGAAGTAAATATAGGTAAAGACATGAGTACAGCATCGTACATGAAATGAGATATGATTGCGGGCAGCAGGCCGAATTGTAAGTACAACAAACCAAAAATGATAGATGGTATGATCAGCTCAACTAGTCGCGCATAAGCTGGTTGGGATGGATAATTGGCATGTGCGGCGGCAAAGATCAGCGACTGGATAACGAAACCAATTATTATCCATGGTTTGCGCCGACCGAGCCTGTCTCCGATCAGCGCTGCCCCGGCGATAGGCACTGCGCGGAAAAGGCATTCTTCCCAGAACCCTGCGCCCAATGCTCTGCTAACCGATGATATCCAGGGGAAGGGAGTGGCAATGACATTAGGATCAAACAGTGTAGAAGCAGGATCCCACCAGCCAAACAATTTTTTTGTTAGCAGGTAAAAACTGATTACGAAAGCAAGATCGAAACCGATCATGAGATAGCCGCCTATTGTGCGACCCAATACCTGGATGGAACTCGTTGCCCCCCGAGACCATATCTGCCAAAGATTTATCTGTTGGGGAAAGGCCCTTCTAGTCAAGGTTTCTGCTGCCATAAAAGAGAGCGAATAAATAACAGTCATGGCAAATGTATTGGCCACCATGAACCATATATTTTGCAGGAAAAAACTCTGCTCCGATAGTGCTGTTGGGTAGGACATCCACATCAGCGGCCAGAAATTGATTTCACCTAAGGTGCCAAATGCGGCAACGAAAAATCCCCAGTATACTGCTTGTTTCCAGACCACCCAGCGTTTGCGCATCATGAAAAACAGACCCAAAATAATGCCGCCAAAACCATAGAGTAAAAACATGGCTATGCTGGCGGATGTTGCCAGTGTATTGTTTGCAGAACGCATCTCCTCAAAACGTCTGCTAAATGTTTCTGGTACTTTAATAAAGTGTTTCAGTTCGGTTACTTTGTCTCCGCTTACCATCAGTTTTAATCGAAAAAATCCGTCCCCAATTTGTTCTTTTGTGCGCTGATATACGAAGGTGTGATCAATCCGCTCGCTGGGCATTACTTCTTCCGATGTTTCTATAGCCTCGAATTCGGACAGCTGAATGCTGGTTTCATTCTGTATGAAGTTTTCGGCGATTACTTTGGCCTCACCGGCACCCAGAGCGGCACCTTTTTCTGTTTCTGAAAGTGTTTCCTTGAAACCATAAAAATCACCAGCGGGGGTGAAGGATATCCTTGTTTCATTTGGTTCATGTTCCCTGTAGTGCCTTACTGTCCAAGTGTAGAAATGGTATAGACCATCCTGCATTAATGAGGATACTTTTTCTACACCTCCCGCATCCAGTTCCACAAAGTTTTGTGTCCTAGTATCATGAGAAAATGATGCTACTTGGTTATAATTATCCGGTCCCCAATTATTATTCTCAGCCAGTGTACTGGACTGACTAAAGGCAGCTTCCCGATCCATTTTCAAGTCCACATTCAGTATAGCAAATGCTTTTGGGAAAACCTGGACGCTGTAAAATAGTCCGCCTATAAACAGCAGTGTTGCTGTAATCCAGAAAACTGGTTTACGAAATATCATATTTACTCCAAATAATTATTCTAAATACAGTTAGTGAATATAAATTCTATTATATTTAAACCAATACTTATTGTGTTTTTACGCATCATTCCAGTAATTAGTTTTGAGTATATCAAGCGTGATGAACGTATTTATATCTCGATTAGGGGCAATAGAAAAATACCCTCCAATTATACCAAAGGATTTACAACCTCGTGAATCCCATCTTTTGCCCCTAATCATATTTCCTAATCAGAATTCAATTTGCTTTTGAAAAGGGTCAATTTTTAAATATAGGTAATAAGTCAAAATGACCAGCGTGCCCAAGGTCATTGATGTGGAAGTAGCTCTGCAGGAGAAAATTCCAGATATATACAAAAAAATTCCTGCTGTCTTACTGTGGTTAATAAAGAAGATTATTCGCCAGGACGATATAAATCGCATGATTCATGAAAGCAGTCATTTGCATGGAATCCCTCTGGTGGATTGGGCTCTCGATCAGTTTGGCGTAGACATTGTTGTCAAGGGGAAGGAATTGATACCAAAAAATGGGCAGTTTATTTTTTCAGCAAATCATCCCCTGGGCAGCCTGGATGGTCTAGCCATAATAACAGTGGTTGCAACAATTCATCAGTCAGTAAAATTTGTTGCCAATGATTTATTAAGGGTTATAAAAGGTCTGGAACCTGTTTTTCTTTATATTGCCAGGTTTGGTGAGATCGATAGGCAGAATGCCAGGGAAATAAACAAGACCCTAGCTTCTGATGCCCAGCTTCTGGTACAGCCCGCTGGGACGGTGTCAAAAAGAAATCCAGTCAAAATCAGTGATCTACCCTGGAATAAGTTTTTTATCCGTAAAGCAATCCAGTACAAACGGGATGTTATACCGGTCCATGTGCAGGCTAGAAACTCACGGTTGTTTTACAATATTGCCAGTTTCCGTAAAATATTTCGTATTAAATCAAACCTGGAAATGTTTTTACTACCGCGCGAAATGTTTAACAAAAGCGGTAAAACGATTACCATCACTGTTGGGAAACCCATAGCCTATAAAACATTTGATGAATCACGAACCCACTTAGAATGGGCCCAGAAAGTGAGAGAATATGTGTATCTACTGGGCAGTGAAAATTTTTCATCAGCAAGTACTATTCCAGCCTTTAGTGAAATTTTATGAATTTGAAGGGAGCTGTTCCACTAATTGAACCAGTATCGAGGAAACTACTGCGCGAAGAACTAACTACTGATCGCCTGGTTCGTCCTACAAGAATTGGCAGCAATGAGGTCTACATTTTCACTGCACTCAAGGCCCCCAATCTCATGCAGGAAGTAGGCCGATTGCGGGAATTGACTTTCCGCGTCGCTGGCGCTGGTTTTGGCACAGCTGTTGATATTGATCATTTTGATACGGATGTCTACCCCTGTAAGCAGCTGATCGTCTGGGACCCTTTAGCCGAGGAAATTATCGGCGGCTACCGGTTTAATATTTTCCACCAGTTCAAAGGCAATTCATTGAAGGATATTCCATTAGCAAACAAGTTACTGTATAATTTTTCCACTACGTTTTCCGCTGAATACGTACCTTATTTAGTGGAGTTAACCCATGCCTTTATTCAGCCCAAATATCAGCCCAAGTATGCTGGTCGTAAAGCTGCCTTTTCCCTAGACAATATTTGGGACGGATTAGGTGCTCTAGTTTTGAAGTACTCGTTCATCAAGTATTTTTTTGGACGGATAACATTCTTCGCTAATTACGATCCGACAGTACGCGATCTGGCCTTTTATTTCTTTGCTAAACATTTACAGGGAGAACAAGCACTGATTCAGGCCAAGGAACCATTTAAATTTAAATTGTCAACGGTTATTGCTGAACTGGAAAGAGTAATTGATGGGCGATCAGTGGAAGAGGATTATAAAAAGTTAAACAAAGCGGCCAAGAACCATGGCACTTTGATACCACCCCTGGTAAAAAGTTATTTTAATGTTTCTGGGACTATGAAGGTTTTCGAACCGGTATTCGATCCTTATTTTTGCTCTACCTATGCAGCAGCCATCATGGTTACCATTGCAGATGTATACCCCGCATTTGTCAAGCGCTATATAACACCTTATCAGCGTTATCTGGCTGAGACTAAAGAGTAGAGAATCAAAGAACACCACTGTGGAAATTAAGTGGCGCTTGTATAATGTGATCCCGGTGCGACTCGAACGCACGGCCAATGGCTTAAAAGGCCACTGCTCTACCAACTGAGCTACGGGATCAATGTGATGCCAAAATGCGGTGGCAAAGTTACCGCATTGTAATCTGGAATAGAATCGGAAATTGATTGGTTACATGGCATCAATCAGTGCCAAAAAGGCGATCACCAGCGTCACCCAGTCCCGGCACGATATACTTGCTGGAATTCAGGTGATCATCCAGTGCTCCCGTATATACTTTCACATCCTGATGCCGTATACAAAATGCTTCCATACCCTCTGGAGCACAAATGATACACATACACATAATGCTATCGGCACCAAGGTCCTTGAGTCTATCCACTGTAGCAATAATTGTGCCGCCAGTTGCCAGCATGGGATCCAGTACTATAAAAGTCCTTTTATGTGCTTGGTTAGGGATCTTGAAATAATAATCCACCGGCTGGTGGGTTTCATGGTCCCGTTCCATACCTACGTAACCTACCCGGGCATTGGGGATAAGTTTCAGCATGCCCTCTACCATACCGAGGCCGGCCCGTAGAATAGGGACCAGAACAATATCAGCAACTGCAACAGTTTTCACCTGGGCCGTAGTGATGGGTGTCTGTACTTCCGCGTCATTGAGGGATAGATCTTTTGTAGCTTCATAAGCAAGCAGCATGGTTGCCTCGGTGACCAGTTCACGGAATTCTTTCGGTCCTGTATTTTTATCGCGGATGAGACCCAGCTTGTGATGAATCAGGGAGTGATCTATTACCTGAAAATTATCTGGAATGTTCATGGTGCTGATATCTGTTCAATCAATTTAGTGATCCTTCCGTGCAGGTAGTATCAAAACCGCCCCTGGTATTATAAATGGTGGTTACCTGCAGTTTACTGGTATCCAGCAGCGTTTTCAAATCCCCATGAATCCGTTTCGTTACTGCTTCCTGGTAAATACCAACGTTTCGAAAACTGACTACAT
>FAXC01000086.1_pt1 | contig 18320 bp, 16 predicted proteins | sample 734421 | NCBI WGS metagenome assembly FAXC01 (sample SAMEA3597868, study PRJEB11362) | hydrothermal vent metagenome | biome: marine hydrothermal vent biome; feature: marine hydrothermal vent; material: ocean water | place: Atlantic Ocean | collected 2010-09-19/2010-10-04 | reverse complement strand
GACTAGTTAATATTGAACCTGTTTTCCAGGCCAGATAACCAAGCATTACACCCAAGAAATAGATTTGTATAACCCAAACTGGATTCATATGTATGAATGCAAAAAATAGGCTGGTTATCAATACAGCGCGGGTGATATCCTGCCACGATTCTTCCAGCAGTTTTTGTAAAAAACCTCTAAAAAGTATCTCTTCACCAAGCGGTGCTAATATAACCACAGTTATTGTTAATAATAGGCCAATAAGTGTCGAGTCTATGATTAGAATATCTGATAGTTCAGTCAATACTTTTTCGTGTTCAAATGCGTATGCTAGGATGCGATCCATTTCATCCACTAAAGGGATCAATCCCAAGGATATAAGTACTACGCTAGAGACAACCGGAGAGCTTATTGTCCGGATACGTAGCCGGCTAAGAATGGGCTCTTTTCTACTGATTAAAAATAGTAATAGGGGAACAACCATGAAGCCCTGCCCAACAAACAGGGCGGTATAATTATAGAAGTTTTGGTTATGCTCGTTTGATTGTACGGTGCCTGCCGCGGCAATAATTGACGCTATTGCCAGCGAGGAGAGCACAGAAAAGATGACCACTCCAAATGCTAGTTTGACTGAGACAGTTTGGTTCATTTGTCAGTTCAGATCCAGGTTTATCCAGTTCTTGTTTATCCATTTCTGAAAAATTACGGTTATTGCCCCTGAAAGGAAAGAAGTTCAATTAGGTTCGAAATTACAGATTATTTAAACAATATAGCATTATACTGCCTGCGACCGCAGCATTTAGCGAGTTCCCTGATCCGTTTGCTGGTATGGATAAGGAATACTCTATATGGTTACTATTTTCTTTCGATATACCATGGGCTTCACTGCCGATAACTAGCACCCAATCCTTAGCGTTGTTATTAAAATCGACAATAGACATGCCTCTGTGATCGGCACCAATGATTAAATGATCTGAACTTTTAAATTGACGTAGATCGCAATTTGTCACCATTTGTAATGAAAAATGCGCGCCCATACCGCCACGCATTACTTTTGGATTGAAAGGGTCAGCGCAATGTGGTGACAACGCTACCTGTGTTGTGCCGAACCACGCTGCCGATCGTAATAATGTACCAAGGTTTCCAGGATCAGCGATTTTATCTAAATAGAGCCAATTAGATGCTATGGTTGAAGGTAATTCCGTTATCTTGGGTAATGAACAAACAGCTAGAATCCCTGATGGAGTCACTGTTTGTGTGATCTGTTTCATAGTTTTTTCATCTATGATCTCTGGTTTCAGTATCTTGTTAAACAGATTAGATATTGATTGATAATCAACAGATTCTTCAAATCTTGCGGTGACAAATATTCTGTTGATTGGTGCCTGGGCACGTAAAGCAGATCGAATGATGCGCAATCCTTCAATCAAATATAGACCGTATTCATTACGACCCTTTTTGGTAGATAGCCTGGACAGTTGCTTGATGTCGGTTTTACTTGTCATCGTTTGTAGACCACCTTACCATTTACAATTGTAAAATGAACGTTTACGCTGGAAATTTGTGCGGGATCAATTGTACTCAGGTCCTGGGACAGAACCGTGAAATCAGCCATATATCCCGGCTCTATTTTCCCAAGGTAGGATTCAGCAAACATACTGTATGCAGCCCAACTGGTAATGGAGGCAAGCGCCTGGTCTATGGTCATTCGTTCATTTGACTGCCACCCTCCAGTGGGCCACCCGCTGGTGTCTTGCCTGGTTACAGCTGCATGTATACCCAATAGTGGATTTGGGATTTCCACTGGTGCATCGGACCCGCCGGGGATAATGCTACCTGTTTGTAATAGCGATTGCCAAGGATATGCTTCATGAAGGCGTTCTTCACCTAGGCGTTCATCTATCCAATACATATCGCTGGTACAATGTGTCGCTTGCATCGAAGGGATAATCCCCAAATCAAAAAAACGGGGCAGATCATCGCTGTGGATGATCTGCGCATGTTCAATTCTGTTTCTGGAATTTTGGTTTCCGGCTCCTTCAAATATATCAAGCGCCAGTCGGTTCGCTCGATCGCCAATGCAATGGACTGCAACTTGAAATCCCGCTGCATTGAATTGGTTTACCTTCTCAGTTATTTTTTTCTCGTCCGTTAAATTAAGCCCGATGTTTTTTGGATCATCTGCATATGGTTCTAGTAGCGCCGCGCCGCGGGAACCCATCGCCCCATCAAAATATATTTTTACAGTACGGACGGAGAGAAATTTGTCAGTGATATCTGGACCTTTACTTAAAAATTCCTGATAATCCTCAGACTTGTTATTCAACATGGCGTTGACGCGGATAGTCAATTGTTCTTGCGCAATTAATTCTTTCAGTATGTGAACTGTTTCTATATCTGTTCCAGCATCATGAATTGCGGTCAATCCAAATTGATTCAATTTTCTAACAGCGTTTATTATTTGTCGGCGTTTATCATTTTTACCATTATCAGGAACAAACCTTTTAATCAAATCCATGGCATTATCAATAAATACTCCAGTTGGATTGCCACTGCTGTCACGGAGAATTTTTCCGCCTATAGGATCCGCTGTATTACGGTCTATACCACATATGGATAAAACATTTGAATTCACCCAGATAGCGTGTCCATCTATTCTATGCAAATAGACTGGTTGATCGACTGCCACCTTATCGAGACTTTCTTTATTGGGATATTGTATTATTTCCCAGTCATTTTGATCCCAACCACGGCCTATTATCCATCGCTTAGAGCCATCATAGGCGTTAGCAACAATGTGGGTTACTTCTGCAGCACTTTTGGTCCCAACTAGGTCAAGTATCTCCATTGCTTTACCATACCAAAGCAAGTGCAAATGAGAATCCATAAAGCCAGGATACACCACACCCTTTTCCAGGTTGATTATTATATCACCAGTCAAATCCTTACCAATAGAGGTGATTTTCCCATCAGCGCAGGCAATTGAATTTGCTGCCGGGAAAGAAGGTATGACGCAATTACTAAATACGGTTACCTTGGGTCGATCACAACTGGTCATGAAAATGACTGAAAATACAATATAAAACAGTATTACAATAGCTACGTTCTTCATTTGATTTGCCATAGGAAAATAGTATGATTATTGGATTGAGAAAATGGGTGATTAAAAATGTTTCTATTGAATGACCTGAGCAAGCCCGCTAATTTCCTTGCGACTAATCAATATAATTATAATATGTCTAAAGGCGTTACACCCCAAAATAAAGATTATGCTGCTTGGTATACTGATGTAATTATCAAAGCCGGTTTGGCAGATTATGGTCCCGTGAAAGGGACCATGGTCATCAAACCCTATGGATATGCATTGTGGGAGAATATCAAAGGATCGCTGGATACCATGCTCAAAGCCACAGGTCATGAGAATGCCTATTTCCCGCTCTTTATACCGAAATCATTCTTTGCTAGGGAAGCGGAGCACGTTCAAGGTTTTGCTAAAGAATGTGCGGTGGTGACTCACCATCGACTGCGTATCAGCGCTGATGGAAAAGATTTAGAAGTTGATCCGGATTCCAAACTTGAGGAAGAAGTAATTGTTCGGCCCACATCGGAAACAGTAATCTGGTCAATGTATAAAAAATGGATTCAGTCTTATCGTGACCTTCCACTATTGATCAATCAATGGGCAAATGTTGTTCGTTGGGAAATGCGTACGAGATTGTTTTTACGGACGACGGAGTTTTTGTGGCAAGAAGGGCATACAGCCCATGAAACTGCCGCTGAAGCAGAGCAGGAGACCCTGAAGATTTTAGAAATATATAGACAGTTGGCGGAAGACTATCTTGCCATGCCAGTATTAACCGGATTAAAGACCGAATCGGAAAAATTCGCTGGTGCTGATAAAACTTATTCCATTGAGGCGATGATGGGAGATAAGCGTGCGCTCCAAGCCGGCACTTCGCATAATTTGGGACAGAATTTTGCGAAGGCTTTTGATGTGACCTTTCAAGATCGGAATAATCAGGAAAAATATGTATATGCGACTAGTTGGGGTGTGAGCACCAGATTGGTCGGTGGTGTAGTAATGACACATGGGGATGATAAAGGTTTACGGATACCACCAAAAATTGCACCAATACAGACTGTGGTAATACCAATTGTAAGGAGTGAAGAAGACCAGGTGAAAATAAAGGAATATGTGGACTTATTTTTAGGTGATCTAATAGAACAGGGTGTGCGTATGGAAGTGGATTGGAGTAATAATTCACCAGGGTTTAAGTTTAATGAATGGGAGATGAAAGGTGTCCCGATCCGCTTAGAAGTTGGTGCGCGAGACATGTCGGATGAACAGGTGATTCTCGTGCGTCGTGACAATGGTGAAAAGCAGGCCGTTCAAGTGCAGGAATTGATAAATATTATTCCAAAAATGTTAGCCGAAATTCAATCGTCGCTGTTACAGCAAGCGAAAGATTTTCAAAATGCCAATACAAATAGCGTAGATAATTATGGTGATTTCAAAAAAATAATTTCAAATAATGGTGGCTACATTCGTTGTGGTTGGGACGGTACTCCTGAAACAGAAGATGCTATAAAAAATGAGACAAAAGCCACCATCCGCTGCATCCCTTTTGATAGTGATCCCTCTGGCCTGACTTGTATTTATTCTGGTAAAAAAGCGCAGCACGAAGTTGTTTTTTCAAAAGCGTATTAAACCCCACACATGATTGTTCACTCGCCGGCGGTGGTTTTAAGACGATTTTCTTATAGTGATACAAGTATAATTGCGCGCTGTTTTACGCAGGAAATGGGGAAAATAAGTTTTATGGTGCGCGGTGCGAAGCGTAAAAAATCACCCCAGACTGCTTTCTATGAACCAATGAGTCATCTTGACCTGGTATTTTATTATAATGAACGCCGTGATATGCAAACAGTAAGCAAGGCCAATTTCGCAACCACCTATAAAAATATTCATGGGGATTTAAAGCGTATTGGTTATGGTATGGCCGTTGTAGAGTTAACAGAAAAGACAATAACGGATCATGATCCGCACAGCGAATTATTTATCGAGTTACTAAATATACTTCATACAATTGATACGAGAGCAGAGCAATTAAATCTGGTGTACTGGTATTATCAAATAAAACTATTAACACTACTTGGTTTTAAACCGGATTTGGACAACAGGGAGCTCACCGGTTTAGTGTTACCTGACCCTACTAAGGGTCCAAATAGTGCGCAGATATTATCCTTTTTATTATCCGGTAACCTATCAGATACTGGTTTCCAGTCCAAATTAAACGAATTATCTGTTTCTGCTAAGGATCGTAAAGTAATCAGTCAGTATATCAATACTTGTTTGTATTACCACTTTGATGGTTTAAAAGAACTGAAATCACTTAGAGTATTAAAGGCTCTGGTAACTGCATGAGTAATACGGTATATACTGGCATATTAACTGCTGATGAAACCAATAGTTTTCTTCTGAGACGTGACGGTAGTCGTGTTCTTGAAGAGAATCATATTTGGGATGGTTATATCAACCATTGGGCCGGACAAAATGTTTGTGCCCGATTGCTCCGACAGAAAGATTATGAAAATGGAGAGCCTATTGTAATTATCTGGCCGGATATATCACCAGCTAATGTTGATTTTATGGAACTTTACTATAATGAACGATTAGTGAAATATTGGCCCTCTTTATTTGGTCATAGTGCAATATGTGTAAACGGCAGAATTTATAATTATTCTCATCTAATCAATGAGAATGAAGTGATATCGATTGAAGAGTACTTTTATCGTCCCGCACTTGGGGAGTTTGCACCGTCCCCTAGTACGGGATTATTCGAAATTTTAGATGATGGTACTGCCTACTACGATAAGTTCGGTCGTAATTTTATGCGCACGATCCATGTGTTACGTGTAGAAGGGATTAATGGTTCTCGGATGCGTTCCATTTTTGATAGATTTCTTGAAATGATTCATAATACACCTGTGAACCCAAAAAAGCCGGAAAAATGGGCAGATTTTAATTTATTCACTAATAGTTGTTCTACGCTTATCAAGTTTGGATTACGAAAATATGGATTTTCAAAAATAAATGGATTCCTTCCGCGGGATGTTTTTGTCAGCGCTGCTTATGAAATACTTAAATATCAGAACAAGGAAAATCTATCTGTTTCCATGTATTCCATGCCGCAGTTGAAAGTGCCAGAAGCACCATACAGTAAAATGAGCCCCATTACAAATCCAAAGAATTTGTTTCTAAACAAAAAATTACCTGCTTATAATTAACTATGCGGTACCAATTTCAATCTGAACAGGGAGATTTTTCCTTTCGCCCAAGGATATTCACCGAGGCGATTAAAATCCTGATCGGGGCAAATATTATTATATTCTTGCTAAAAATAATTTCTCAAAATCCCGCAACACCATTTTTCAATCCAATAGTAGACCTATTTGGTCTTTCATCCAGTACAGTATGGCCCAGAATTTGGCAACCGTTCACTTATCTATTCATCCATAAGGATTTTCTGCACGTATTTTTTAACATGTTTGTCTTGTGGATGTTTGGTTCGGAATTAGAATCAATATGGGGCCGTAAAGCCTTTTTGCGTTATTATTTTACAACCGGTGTAGGCGCTGGATTAGTATGGCTAGTGTTAAATCTAAGCAACGCCAATCATACCCTTGCCGGGGCCAGCGGAGCAGTGTATGGCATATTACTTGCATTTGGTATGATGTTCCCGAATCGTACTGTATATCTGTATTTTCTTTTTCCAATTAAGGTGAAGTATCTGGTTATGTTTTTAGTGGCAACGGAATTTATTCTATCCATGAGTACCACATCAGACATTAGTCACATAACTCATTTATCAGCTGTGATCATAGGCTTTGTCTATTTACGTTACTTTTGGCGTTGGAAGGATATTCGATTTTCTATTCGGAAGTATATCAGGGAATTCGGCCTGACCGCCCAGCATCAAAAAGAAACCCGCCGCGCCAAGCTACAGCAGGAAGTAGATCAAATACTTGATAAAATCAATACGGTTGGTTACGATGGATTAAATAAGGAAGAAAAAGAAACCTTGTATGCTACTAGCCGTAAACTATACCGCAATCGACAAAAAGATTAGTTATATCACGTATATAAGTGGGCTAAGCTTTTACGATATGATTCATAAAACCGGTCTAGTTGATTGTCTACTTCAGGATTACCAACCGCCTGATGGCTAGGAAGTAATTCCAAGTTAATACCTTTCGCTATTAATCTTTCCGAAACCTCAACGCTGACGTTTGGTGGTATGCTCTTTTCATGAAATACTCTTGATTAAAAACTATTTTTATATTTCGTGGTACCTTTGAGTAAAGGTACTTTTATTTCTGCCATTATAATCTACTAATAATAAGTAGTAGACCTAAATAAGTAGCGTGGTTTTTTGTTTATAGACATTCAGGACTTGTGGAGTGTAAAATTGCTCTACATGAAAAGAGCCTATTGACATACTACTAATGATTACGTTTTAAGCGATGTTAATTACAAATATACTTTATTTATTCAATGAGACAGCGCCCGACATGTCTTTACTGCCAAATTTCATGTAAACTGTAGCTTATGGTTACATTATCTACAGAACAAGTTTCAGACTTTCAGGGAAATGGCTTTCTTATCGTGCGCAATCTGTTCGATGCCGAAGAAACCGGTATTCTTCGTGCCGCTGCACAAGCTGATTCTTCATTTGAACACCATGTTCACGACATTGATGATGTTGATGGCGGCAAAGCTCAACTTGTGTTGTGGAATGAGGCCGGGGAGAATCTCTGGGGTGCCGTTGCCCGCAGTGAACGTATTGTCAATACCATGGAGCAACTACTCAATGACGAAGTGTATCACTATCACAGCAAGATGAGCATCAAACAACCACACATCGGTGGTGCGTGGAACTGGCATCAGGATTACGGGTATTGGTACCAGAATGGCTGCCTCTATCCTGACATGGCTTCAGTCTTCATTGCATTAGATCCCAATATACGTGAGAACGGCTGTCTGAAGGTTCTAAAGGGTTCGCACAAAATGGGACGTGTTGACCATGACCGGTATGGCGACCAGACCGGTGCCGACCCTGAACGCGTGAATGAAGCCATGAAGGTGATGGAATCAGTTTATGTAGAGTTGGAGCCAGGTGATGCTCTATTTTTACACAGTAATCTCCTTCATTGCTCGGATCAAAACACCTCCGAGCATCAGCGTTGGTCCCTTATCTGCTGCTACAACACCAAGCATAATAATCCCTACAAGGATTCCCACCACCCAGGTTACCAACCCTTGGAGAAACTGCCCGATAGCGTTATCAAGAAAATGAGCTCCAAATTCTTTGCTGAGGAGACAGATTTTTGGACCCCCACGGAGGATGCCACAACAGGTGCCGGTAAAAAATCCAACTCATAACCTTGAGGGCGCTGTGAATCCCTTTTGTCAACACGACCTAGGAGGGAAGGATAAGATACGCCTTCTGTCTAAATTGCTTCTTCATTAACAAAAGCACTTGTCGCAGAAAAACCAATCCCGGATGTACCACCGACAATGACAATATTTTTATTAGATAACAGCATGTTGTTCCAGAAGCACTTTACTCATATAAAGATGCAATGTAACAATCATTTTTTAAAGGTTAAATCAATTAAATTGTAACTTCCTATAATAATAAATAATATGTCTTACTTTATAATTTTGTAAAGGACAAGTTACTCTTTTTAAGGGTATAAGGAGCACACATGGATTTTGGTACTCTAATTGGTCTATTCGCCGGTGTTGGAATTATCGCTATAGGTGTATTAAGGGGCGGCGGTGATTTATACTGGTTTTTTAGTTTGAATTCTGTTCTAATTGTTTTTGGTGGCACCCTTGCTGCCGCCATGGTGAATTACCCATTGAAAAACATACTAGGATTGTTTGGTATCTTAAAGAATGCTTTTTCCAGCGAGGAATATGATTATCAGGGTGTGATTGGTGAATTGGTAGAAAAAGGAGAAAAAGCGCGTAAAAATGGTGTGTTGTCCCTTGAGGCCGATCTCCCATTAATAGAAAGCACATTTTTACGTAATGGTATAGAACTGGCCATAAATGAGAGAGATTCGGCTCGCTTACGTAATTATCTGAATCTGGAAATGAGCAATATTCAAAATCGCCATAAAATGGGGCAGGAAATCTTCTTTTATTTAGGTGCTTATGCGCCAGCTTTTGGAATGTTAGGAACAGTAATGGGATTGATTATTATGATGAACAATTTTTCAGGTGGTAGTGTGGCTGATTTAAATAGCATTGATTTTGATGTAGCGAAAAAATTTGCCCAACTACTTGGCGGCATGGGTTTGGCCCTGATAACTACATTTTATGGGGTATTATTAGCAAACCTAGTGTTTTTACCAATTGGTGGCAAACTAACCCGCAAATCCCAGGAAGAGATGATGCTGAAGAGTATTGTTGTCGAAGGGATTATCAGCATTCATTCCAAAGAGCACCCGATTTTAATGCGGGAGAAACTGATGACATTTGTCCCGCAGTCCGCTCGATTAGAAAGCTAGTTTATGGCCGTTGATTCCTTTGGTATGTCCGTTGAGGAAGCCAAGGCAAAAAGTACTGCTTGGGCTGTTACCTACGCTGATCTGGTTACATTGCTATTAACTTTCTTTATTTTATTACTGGTGATTCTCAATGATGCTGAAAAACACATCGATCGGGTAATAAATATGCTGCTGGACGAGACCTATGAAGAATTAAAGGAAAATATTGAATCGTCCTATGTATCTGTTGATCGGGTAACTAAGGGTGTGAAGATTACCATGGCAAGTGGTCGATTGTTCAAATCTATGGATGATGATGTACAAACATTAGTTTATCCACTATTAAGGCAGATCGGTGGTATTGTGCGTGTATCAAAGTTGTTAAATATAGATGAAGATGAGCGCTTTAATGTATTATTAGGGGCCTTAGAAAAAAGAGGTGGTTTTTTAAATGTGGAAATACGATGTGAAGGACATACTGATGACCTGCCACTTCCAAAACAGACACAATTTGCGAGCAATTGGGATTTATCAACTTCACGGGCGTTGAATATTGTAAAACTCCTTAGTGAGTTTTCAAGAATACCGGAAAGCAAATTTTCTGCAATGGGGTATGGAGAATTCCGTCCTGTTATCCCGATCAGTTCAATTGGTAAAAATGCAGTGGATATAAGAAACGCACGGGCAAAGAATCGCCGAGTAGAGATATATATGGATGCTTTTATTAAAAAGAACACACTTACCAATTAAATTTAGCTGATGTACCAATTACTCATATTATTGATTGTTTTTCCGCTCAAGCTGATAGGTCAGGAAACCGAGGTGATTAAGAATACAAAAGTATATCTATCCCCTAATGCAAGTAAGGATAATGTTATCGGTAAAATATTTCCCGGATCTTCGGTCATAAAATTGAAAAAAGATAAATCTGGTAAATTTATTAAAGCCACCATAGAATTTTATATTCCTGTTGAGGCACTTCTTGAAGGGCGCGTTTCACATCCAGTAGGCACTACACAAATCGCGGATAATGCGAAATACAAATTAATAGAGGTAAATCAGACGGGTACTCAGATAGTACTTAAGTTACGTGTGGCAAATATCAGTCCTACCAAGGAATTGGATTTCTCCGCAATGGTTTTATTGAAAGCTATTGGTAAAGGTGATAATAAAGGAGAGTTAAACCCCTTCCAGGGTAAATATCAAGATCTTGCTATTATTGCACCTCGAGATCACGTGATTGCTGAACTATTCTATGATTTTAAGTCAAAGCCGAAAAATGTAGAGCTGGTCTGTACTGGTAAAATGGGCGGAGATCGGGTTTACTATACTTTGGGTTTCTGAGTTACTCGGGTTTCTTTTCAATTACCTTAAATACTTTTTCACCCTTTTTTGCCATTCTAAATCTTTCCCGAGCAAGTTGTTCAATGTACTTTGAATCAGTAGTGAGCTTATTTTTCTCCGCTTCTAAAGTTTCTTTCTGCTCCCGGAGTGCAGTAATTGCGGCTTGTATATCAGATCTCTCAGAACGTAAAAGATACAATTGATATAAACCATGATCTCCAAAGAAAAAGATGATGAGTAACATCAATGCGCCGATAATAAGAATAGCGCGAATCAATTGCTGCTGGATTTGATTCGCCTGCTTTTTATTTTGACGTATTCGTTTGGGATTACTTCTCATTTTCCTCCCAATACTTCTTTACCAGGGAATTGGCTAGTTTCCCCAATCATTTCTTCTATCCGCAATAGCTGATTATACTTGCAAATGCGATCCGTACGCGATGCGCTTCCTGTTTTAATTTGACCGACACCAGTTGCTACTGCGAAATCTGCTATAGTTGTATCTTCAGTTTCACCAGATCTATGAGATATAATTGCACCAAAACCAACTTGATTTGCTAATTTAATTGCATTGAGTGTCTCAGTAACTGTACCTATTTGATTTAATTTTATTAAAATTGCATTCATGGCTTGCAAATCAATAGCTTTTTGTAATCGGTCAATATTTGTTACAGTTAAGTCATCTCCAACGATTTGAATCTTATTTCCCAATTCATTATTCATTGCTACCCAGCCTTGCCAATCATCCTCCGATAACCCATCTTCGATTGACACGATTGGATATTTATCAACTAGGTTCTGATAATATTGAATCATTTGATCTGCAGAAAGAGATTTATTCTCAGATTCAAGCTGATAGTTTTTCCCATCGTAAATTTCACTGGCTGCTACATCTAGTGCCAGATAAATATCTTCGCCCACCGAGTATCCAGTTTTATCAATGGCCGTCAGTATAACTTCTATTGCTTCCTCATTTGATCTTAAATCTGGGGCAAAGCCTCCTTCATCCCCGACGGCTGTATTAAGCCCACGTTTTTGTAGAACTTTCTTTAATTGGTGAAAAATCTCTGCACCCATCTGCAGTGCTTGTGAAAAAGAAGATGCGCCGATTGGGAAAACCATGAATTCTTGAATGTCAACATTATTGTCAGCATGACTACCACCGTTAAGAATATTCATCATCGGGATTGGCATTGTATAATTGTTATTCGTACATAGATATTCATAAAGGGGTTTGTTGGACGATTTGGCTGCAGCCTTTGCCACTGCAATTGAAATGCCAAGTATAGCGTTTGCTCCAAGTGCGGATTTGTTTTTCGTACCATCCAATGCTATCATATTTTGATCTATAGTTTCTTGTTGCATTGCATCCAGACCTTTAATAGCATTTCCAATAATGTTGTTTACATTATAAATAGCTTGATGTACACCCTTACCTAGATAACGAGATTGATCACCATCACGAAGTTCTGCGGCTTCGTGTTCACCAGTTGAAGCGCCAGATGGCACTGCTGCGCGGCCGATACTATCATCCCGAAGAACAACATCCACTTCAATGGTTGGATTGCCCCTCGAATCCAGAATTTCACGACCGGTTACCGTTACTATAGTTGAATCAGACATTTATACAGTAAATCATTTTCTCCAAATTAGAGCAAATATTTATCTGATATCAACTCTTAAGCTGTATAAAATTTTGGAACAAACCACCTTAACTTATTCGTTAAATTCTTATTACGATGCAAGTTAAGAGATTTAACAAAAAATTTACAAAGGCATGGGATCAAATGGTCTGGCAGGCGAATAACGGCACAATATTCCATACCCGTCAGTTTTTGGCTTACCATCCGCAAGATAGATTTATTGATCACAGCCTTATTTTTTATAAAAAGAATAAACCCTATGTTTTATTACCAGCAGCAGAAGTAATCAGTGTACCAGATAAGATGCTGATCTCTCATCCCGGTGCATCAATGGGATCATTTGTAGTACCCGAAGACCTTTCTATTGCTAACGCACTTGAACTGGTGGAGGCACTTAATAGTTACGCCAAGAACCGGGGATTTTCTGGGGTAAGAATTACCCTGCCACCAACTATTTATAACAAAAGACAATCAAATTATATTGACTTTTCACTTCTGCAATGTGGCTACCAATATTTGAAGCGGGAAGTAAGTAGTATCTTATTTCTAGAAGATTCTATTGAAGAAAATTTGGCAAAATTTAATCCTGCACATCGACGAGCCGTACGCAAAGCACAGCGTATGGACGTGGATGTACGGCAGACCGATGATATTGAATCATTTTATGAAATATTGCGGAAAAATCTGAAAACGCGTCATGGCGTAGAACCCACGCATACTGTAGCAGAGTTAAAGAATCTGCAAACTCTATTCCCCGATCATGTACAACTTAATGGAGCGTTTGTTAAGGATATTATGGTTGGGGGAGTAGTGAATTTTATTGCCAATAATGATGTAATTCTTGCTTTCTATATTAGTCATGATGAAGACTATCAGGAATATCGACCAATTAACTTATTGTTCTATGAAATTTTTCGTTGGGCAATATCAAACAATTATTCTGTTTTCGATTTTGGGATTTTTACAGTCAATGAAGAACCAAACATGGGCTTAGCCAAATTTAAAGAAAAATTTGGTGCCAGTGGTATCTTCAGAGACACTCTGGATTATCATTTTTAATCAATTGTGATAAAAGAGATAAAAGCACTTACGTTTAATACGTTGATTTATGGTGCTGGCCATATTTTGGCACGAATTGTCACTTTTTTATTACTGCCGTTATATACCAACGTTTTTAATCCAAATGATTATGGCGTTATATCATTGGCCTATGCATTTATGGGGTTCATGAGTGTTGTGTTGCATTATGGCCTGGATGCAGCTCTCTTGAAACGATATGTACAGTCTGATGTATCAGAAAAAACTGGTTATTTAACATCAGCTTGGTTTTCGTTTTTAGTTACATCAATTGGTTTTGGGTTATTAATAACCCTGCTCCGGAGTTGGCTGGGCCCGATTATTCTCGGGTCAACAGATAATAGGTTGATGACATTAGTGGGCTGGATCATTGCCTTGGATATAATGTGGTCGATTCCGCAATTAATTTTCCGTGCAGAAGAAAAACCATATATATATATAACCAATAGTCTGCTGAATGTATTGGGATCACTGACGTTGAATTTGTTGTTTGTCTTGAAATTGGGAATGGGAATATATGGTGTTTTGTTAAGCAACTTTATTGTATCCGGGAGTCTTTTTTTACTGACATTGCCCGCTATTCTAAAACGTATTAAATCATCTGCAATTTCTGTATTAGCATGGAAAAAGATGATGCGTTTTGGCCTACCCTTTCTTCCTTCAGGTATATTTGCGATGATAATGGAATTGGCTGACCGCTATATTCTGAAAGAAATGACAGACTTGACTACTGTAGGTGTTTACAGTGCGGGGTATAAATTGGGAATGCTAATGATGCTAATCGTAATGGGATTTAATATGGGTTGGCAACCATTTTTCCTTAAAGTAGGTGGTACGACTGAACAAAAGCCGTTATTTGCTAGAATTACTACGTATGTACTAGCAATATTGGGATTTATCTGGATTATTTTACTGGTCTGGGTGGATGATATAGTTAGGATCCAGTTAGGCAGTATTACAGTTTATGGCGTTGCTTATTGGTCTTCCACAAATATTGTGCCTTGGATCGCACTTGGATATGTATTCCACGGTTTATATTTGTTGCAATTGCCGGGGGTGTTTCAACAGGAAAAATCAATATGGGTAGCAAGCACTAGAGCTATTGGTGCTCTAAGCAACATAGGATTAAACATTTACCTTATTCCGTATTATGGTGTGATTGGCGCTGCCATTGCTACTTGTATATCATTTATGGTAATGGCGGTGATCCTATTTAGTGTTAATCGCAAGCTTTATCCAATCGCTTATGAGTGGTCTCGCTTGTTAAGAATTGCAATCCTAATGATTGCTGTTTATTTATTGCATGATGTTAGCAGTCATGATCTTTTTGTTAAAGTAATGTTAACCTTATTTTATCCCGTCGGTTTAACAATAGTGGGGTTTTTGAATCATAGCGAGCTAGCTTGGATTCGGCGATCCCTTAGTGTTTGGCCTGAACGATCGAACTGATTGTCTCCGTGATTCGGGCAACATATGCTTTATCTCCATATTGTTCAAGGGCAATATGGCGAATTTTATTGGGATCATAAGTACAGTAGCGATCAATCATCTTCTGCATTGCCTTTGCTAATTTAAACGAATCATTGCGCTTGACTAGCATACCGGTGTCTGGAGATACAATTGATTCTGGTCCCCCGCAGCGCGTCGCTATTACGGGCAATCCCGCTGTCATCGCTTCCACAAGTGCGACGCCAAAAGTTTCCACTTCACTAGATAATACCAGCACATGATGGTGCCTTAGCATTTCGGCCACAGCAGGTTTTCTCTGGTACCCGGTAAAGTTAACACGCTTGCTTATGTTAAGTTTTCGTGATAATAGCTTCAAATTATCTTTTTCCGGACCATCTCCGACAATTGTAAGGACTGCATCAGGCATTTTTTCAATCAGTTTAGCAAAGGCGTTGATCAATATGTCTAACCTTTTTTCCTGGCGCAATAAAGCAATTGCAATAAATGTGAAAGGACCTTCAATATTTTCTGTTCTTAGCGAGAATGATTGCACATCCGCAGGATTAGGGATTAGCACGATTTTTTCATCACTAATATTAAATCCTGACTGAATATTGTTTTTTAATGCAGCACTGGTGGCGATTATTCGCGAAGCATAATTGTAACTATTTTTAATACATATTTTTTGAAATGCTGTCCATCTATCAGCAATGATAAATTCTTTCAGGTGTTCAGAAACCATATAGGGGATTGATTGCTCATGAAGATATTTAGCCAGCGACGCTCCTGCAAAAAGCGATGAATTGATAAATGCCAGGTCTGGTCTCCCTTGTTTGGCGATGATATGTTGGACCAATGCTGAAATTGATTTTTTATAACTTTTGAATGCTTGTTTAGGCAGCTTGGGGTAGGAATTGAGCGCCTCTGTTTTATACACAATCATTTCATTATCACTTATTGGCATGCCATTATTTGGATCTGGTTTGAATTTTAGCACATCACGGGCAGAGTGTACAATGTGAGCGGCAATTGTTATGTTGAAACCATGGCGTTGCAGTATTAGCGCCCGTTCCCGAAAAAAGGTACCGCTCTCCGGGTGGATATTAGATGGGTACCAAGATGGTATAATTAACAGCTTCATTGAATTTGATGTGGTTGTAAATTTACTTTCATTATGATTCAAACCATCAATGAAGATTAATCGATGTTGGTTAGTATTTAACCTTCGTTTTGCTAACTTGAAATGATTCAGGAACTAACCGGTTCCAATTTTCTTTAATCAAGCAAAATTATGAAAATCCTGTATATCTCTCCTGAAAATACCGTTGGCACATTAAGCTTGTGGAAAAAAGCACATGAAGCCCAAGGTAATCAATGTGAGTTTATTACACTTTTTAAGGCGCGGAATGATTTTGATTCTGGCATATGTTTAAATTTGCCATTAGTCACGGCAAAGCCTTGGTATATGACTAGCCGCCATAAATATTACCAGTTTTATAGAGGTCAGTTAGGCGATTACCAGGAAAAGGATGGCTTCCCTCCAGTATGGAATCCGCACACCAAATTGGAAAGATGGTATTTTAGTTTTCGCGATTGGCTATGGCATTTTAAAATAGAACCAACCATTGAACAATACCAATTATTAGGCTTCGATATAATCCATCTTGAATGGGGGCTTGAGTTTTATCGGGATTGCAGTTTTGTGAAACGTCTTGTCGATTTAAATAAGGCAATTGCCTGCACTTATCACGGACAAGATTTACGCACCAGAGGCGTACTGCCGGCCATTGACAAGGTAAGTAAATTAAATATGACAAGTGAAGTTGATTTGCTTGATAAACATCCCAATATGAAATATATGTTTTTGCCTTTTGATACGAATCAATTCTCACCCAATGTTGCATTGAATGACCCGATCCGTGTTTGTCATTGCCCTACAAATCGGCATTATAAAGGGAGTGATACAATTATTCCGATATGCGAGCAACTTGCAAAAGAACAGAAAATTGAATTTGTTTTGTTGGAAAATAAACCATTTGACGAGGTGCAGAGCATTAAACAAACGTGCGATATACTTATTGATCAGGTTCATAATCGTGGCGGGTGGGGTTATGGTATGAATTCGGTGGAAGCGCTGGCGATGGGTCTTTGTTGTGTGACGGAATTGGTGCCTGAATACGTGGAATTTATTCCGGATCACCCATTTGTTAATGTGACTGGTGATACTCTTTACGAAACGCTGGTTGATCTGATTAGGAATAATGAGAAAATAATAGAATATCAGCAAAAAGGTCGATCCTGGGTACAAAACCACCACGATCTTTACCAGACCGCAGATATATTGTATGGTTATTATAAAGATCTAGGTTGGGTATGAATGAATTAGCAACAGTAGCTGTTGTTGTGCCCTGTAATAACGTAGCACATATCGTTGACCAATGTATTGAAAGTCTTGTTCAGCAAGACTACCCTCAGGATAAATTTTCGATTATAGCCGTTAACGATGGTTCTACAGATAATACAAAAGAGCATCTTGAACATTTTAAAACGCACCCAAATTTTTATTTTTTCAACCATGATAAAAATAAAGGACTATCAGCAGCACGAAATACTGGGATAGAAAACAGTCAATCAGAAATTGTATGTTTTTTGGATAGTGATATGGTCATACAACCTGACTGGTTGCAACTAATTGTGGCGGAACTTATGGCTGAAGAAGTTATTGGAGTTATCGGAGATACAACCCTGCCGAAAGGAGAAAAGCCAAATCTATTGGATCATTATTTTTACAGTGCTCAACGTGGCGCGCGGCAATTTGGAGAAGGCTCAACTATCGGTCCTACCTGGTTTCTTTTCAATAATACAGCTGTGAAAAGATCTGCCATTAAAAAGACGGGCCTATTTGATGAAAAATTTACTTCATATGGTGGGGAGGATACGGATATGGCGATTCGTTTATGGCATAATTTCCCTGGTGCATTACGCTTTTCCTCAAAAATAAGCGCAAAACATCATCATAAAAGAACCTTGAACCAATTTTGTGAACAGATGGAAACATATGGGAAGACCAATCTTCTGCTTCTGTTAGATAGATACCCAGAATACCACCAAGAATTAGCAGGTGATTGGATAACTACTTGGAAAGGCAGGTTTTTGTTCAATATGCTGGTTAGTAATCTTTTACGCTTAATTAATATAATTTTACCGAATATTACAGTAACCCGGTATTTGGTTATTTATAGCGTGATCTGCGGTGCTCGAGTAGCATTA
>FAXC01000078.1_pt1 | contig 18349 bp, 13 predicted proteins | sample 734421 | NCBI WGS metagenome assembly FAXC01 (sample SAMEA3597868, study PRJEB11362) | hydrothermal vent metagenome | biome: marine hydrothermal vent biome; feature: marine hydrothermal vent; material: ocean water | place: Atlantic Ocean | collected 2010-09-19/2010-10-04 | reverse complement strand
AGTTTGATTTCGTAAGTGATAAGGTGCATATTGCACCGTGGCGGATAAAACGTGTTTACCTTCAGGAGCGAAGTTAGGATTAATTACCGATGGAATGGTGAATTCAACATAGGGATCTTCTGCAATGCATCCATACTTGGCTGCATCAGCAGCCCGTTCAATATATTCGATGGATGGGCTTATCGAAAAAACAGATTCCATTTGATCTTGTGAAACACCTTTAATTCCTGGAAGACTGTTCAATGCAAAATGGATCCGGGCCGTGCTACCGCGATTTTTGATATTTCGGACCTGGGTAAAAAAGGATGGGTTCAGTTCTGCCGACCCGACCAATCGGATGAATGTATGGGTAGGGTCCAGACCAGAGACAACCTTTGCGGCTGTGATTGTTTCTCCACTTTCCAGTGTAACTCCGCTGCAAACACCATTGGCCACGTCAATGGATTGTACTGTTGAACAGGTGCGAATCTCACCCCCTACAGATTTAGCAAACTTAAGCAATGTTTCCGCCAGGTTTCCCGTTCCCCCTCTTATGAAATGTGCATTGTGAAAAACTCTATCAGAATATACATGCTGATGAAGAAGATTATACCCAGTAGCCGCAGCGAAAGGTCCCAATGTGATATGGTGAATCCCGGCTGCAGAAACAGCACCCCGGAGCAATTCTGATTCGAACCATTCGTCCATAAGCTCCGGCATCATCATAGGTGCCACGCGCAAGAAATCTACTAAACCCCGGGTGCCATGTTTTCGGACAGGCGTTAACATGGTGCGCATGGACAGGGCTTCTTTGATACCAACATTCGGTAGTTTTGGTGGGGTCAATTCATAGAGCTTTTCTAAAAAGTGGGTAAGATTATCAATATATTTAGTGAATGCTTCCCAGGCTTTGGCGTCTTTGTCAGAATGGGTTGAAATGGACGCGGCAGTTTGGTCCGTATTGCGGTGAAATAAAATATGTTGATCATCAGTATCCAGTGCGATTCGCACCACATCCGGTGAGAACAGTTCCATACCATGGGATTCAATATCTAGTTTTTTCAGGACTCTTGGATCGATCCACTTAACTACATCATTCACCAGATTACATTTATACCCCGGCGCAAATTCTGTTGTGGAAGCTAAACCGCCAATCTGATTTCGTGCTTCCAGTAAAAGTACCTTTTTCCCGGATTGGGCGAGAATCGAAGCGGTGACCAAACTGTTCACACCACCGCCAACAACGATTATATCAAACTGTTCCATTACCAGTCCCTTAAGATTTTTTTGCCGGCCATTTCCCCAGGTGATCCGGTAATTCCGCCACCGGGGTGTGTGCCAGAGCCGCATTGATAATAATTTTTGATCGGTGTTTTGTAATTAGCCCATTTCGCTGCCGGCCGCAGGATAAACAATTGCTGGAGAGATAGTTCACCATGGAAAATATTACCTTCGGTCAGGCCAAAAGTGGATTCCAGATCTGCCGGAGTCAGGACTTGACGGTGGATGATGATATCCTTGATATTGGGTGCGAACCTGGCAATTGCATTAATGACCGCGTCGCCGAAGTCTTCCCGTTTTTTATTATTCCAGCCACCTTTGATATCGTAGGGTGCATACTGGACAAAACAGGACATAACGTGCTTACCAGGTGGTGCCATTCCCGGATCGATAACGGATGGAAAAATTATGTCCATGTACGGTTCCTGGGAGAAATTGCCGTACTTGGCATCGTCATAAGCCTTTTCCAAATAATCATAACTGGGGCTGATGGAAATAGCGCCGCGAAGGTGGGGACCATCGCCGGGCAGGGATGTAAAATTGGGAAGTCCATCCAGGGCCAGGTTTACCTTTCCCGATGAACCGCGGATGCGGAAGTTTTTGATATCTGTCACAAAATCCGATGGCAGATCGCTTTCATCCACCATTTTTAAAAAGGATAGTTTTGGATCCAGACCAGAGATCACTTTGTCTGCTTGGTATTCATCTCCATTTTCAAGCACAACACCAACAGCACGACCATTCTTGACGATGACTTTTTCCACCGGTGCTTCGGTTAGGATATCTGCGCCAAAATGTTTAGCTGAGCGGGCAATGGCCATACTGACAGCACCCGTTCCGCCGCGTTGAAATCCCCAAGCACGAAATGCACCGTCAATGTCGCCCATATAATGGTGTAGCATCACATAGGCGGAACCTGGCGAACGGGGCCCCATAAATGTACCGATGATACCGCTGGCGGCCATGGTAGCCTTCAAGGGCTCAAATTCAAACCATTCATCCAAAAAATCCGCGGAACTCATAGTCATGAGTTTGGTCAGATATTCGAATTGTTCGTCGCTCAATGTTTTGAAATGATTCAAAAGTTTTTTCATAGCGCCCAAATCTGCTAGACTGGGACGAATTGCATTGGGCGCGATCGTTTCCAGAATTGGGCGAACCGCCATACCGATCTGGCCCATAAGCGGACCGAAACGCATATATGTTTCTGCGTCCCGCGGGGAGTGGCGGGAAATTTGTTGATATGTTTGATCCTCATCGGCAGTGCGTAGCAGGTAATCATTATCCAACGGCGTAAAGGTACTTTCCAGCGGAAGAAGTTCAAGGCCAAACTTCGGCAGTATTAACTCGCGAATGATATTGGGCTTCAACAGACTCACCACGTAGGAACAGACAGAAAATTTGAATCCAGGAAACACTTCTTCCGTAACAGCCGCACCACCGAGTACATAGCGCCGTTCTAAAACCAGCACCTTCTTTCCAGCACGGGCAAGGTAGGCAGCAGCAGTTAATCCATTATGCCCACCACCGATGACAATGGCATCATATTTGTTTATTACGGACACGAGCGTTTCCTTTCGGGATCAAAAAATGGTGTTTTGACTATGATTGCAGGTGTGACTTTTCGATAGTGTTCAACTTTTAATTCAAAATCCAACGTTGAACCTGATTGCGCATAGTCTGATTTAACATGGGCCAAGGCGATGTATCGCTTTAGGATAGGAGACCAGCAACCACTTGTGGCATAACCCACTTGTTCGTTGCCTTTGTATAATGGCGTACTGGTTCTCCAAGCTGTGCCAGGAAGTCCCGGTGCAAGACCAACCTTGCGATAATGGTCTTCCAGTTCAGTCCAATGAATGTCAATGCCAACAAAATCCCATTCCGATCCTCGAGCTAATTCAGCTTCCAAAGCTCTTTTACCGATAAAATCTTTTTTCTTCATTTTTACGGCCCACCCAAGTCCCAGTTCATAGGGAGAAGATTTTCTGGATTCAACAATGGCGTGCCGTGATGAAATATAATCCACGTCCAACAGGATCAGTCCCGCTTCGATGCGTGCTATATCTAACGCTTGTAGTCCAGTGGGTGTAATTCCGAAAGGCTTGCCCTTATCCATGAGAAAATCCCAGACGGACAGTGCATCTTTGGAATCCATCCATATTTCATAACCAAGATCGCCCGTGTAACCAGTGCGGGAAATAGAGACAGGTATATCGTCGAATCGGGTCTCCATCATCCAGAAGAATTTGAGACTGTCAAGGGAATCACTAGAAACGATATTAAGGATTGCACGTGAGTTGGGGCCTTGGAGTGCCAATGCAGCAGTATTGACTGAGTCGTCCGAAATGGTTAAATCCATGCCTGAAGCATTGTATTTGAACCATTCAAGGTTCGGTTCTGCACTGGTGATACGAAACTTGCGTTCAGATAATCGCTGAACTGTGCCGTCATCTATTACCTTTCCGTCTTCATCACACCACGGCGTATACATGACCTGTCCCACCTTGCAAATATTAATATTTCTTGTCACCAATCGATCTAAGAACCGCAGGGCGTCAGGTCCTTGAATGAGGTACTTATAAAGAGGAGTGATATCTAAAAGAGCAGCCTTGGTGCGGATGGAAAAATATTCATTTTCATGGGTGAGTTCATAATTGGTGGCAGACAAATACCCCGACCAACGTCGCCATTCCTGAGACTCATTTAATTTAGATGTGCGGTCAAAGAAGGGCGAAAGTTTAAGCTGTGTTTCTGCATTGAACTGCTTGTTATAGCTCATGATGAAGATCTAAAAAATGGACGAGTCAGACATGTAGGACCGCCTGCACCTTTAATCGAGATTTCTGACCCATCGTAGGTGTGAACTTCCACGCCTTCACTTTCGAGAAGTTTCTGCGTAATGGGGTTGCCTTTTATCATGATCACTTTTCGCGGTGCCAAAGCCAAAACATTGCAGCCCATGGAATCATATTCTTCGTCAGGAACTTCAATAAGCTGGATTTGGCGATGAAGAAGATATTTTCTGAATGGTATCGGAAGCAACCGGGAATACACCAAATACAGATCATGGTCTATGGGGGAAATATTGCTCATCAAGTGAAGGCAATCTCCTGGACCAGTCCAATGGGGTAGGGGGACTGAAATTACTTCTTCCACCAAGGCCCCTAACAAAATCTTGAACTGGCGAATACCTTCCGTATTTGTTCGATAACCTTCCCCAACAGCCACTGTCTGCTCATCAATCCAAACCACATCACCGCCTTCTAAAGTGCCGGGTAATTCAATGTGCCCAAGGATAGGAACATCAATGGCATTAAAATAGGATTCTACGGCACCCACTTCTGGGATGCGGGCATCTTTTCCCATGGTACAAAGGATAATGCCACCGTTGGCAACAACACAGGGATCATGGGTATAAATTGAATCAAGAGATGTGGATTCATCTTCTGGTAGATGATGAACTTCGGCGCCAAAAGATTCAAGCAATCCTGCGAATGTGTCATAATCGGCCAATGCCTTTTCAAAATCCGGAACGCCGAAATAATTGAGTTGCGGAGATTGATGATCAACGTTTACTTGATTTTTGTACGCATCCTTGGGGTGTTTTATAAGAACCCGTCGGATGGAGTCCACCATATTCTGGCATCCGAAATTCTTAATCAATGGTACCCCCGCACCAATCCACGATCATGTTTGCAATAATTTTTATTGTCTTTAACACCTCATCAATTTCCACATACTCATTGGTCGCGTGGGCGAGACGAAGATCTCCAGGGCCAAAGAGAACAGCGGGAATATGAGCATGATTTGTGAAGAGACGCAAGTCAGAACCATAGGTTACACCTTCAATAATAGGTGCATCGCCAGTTGATCTCACAATGGTCTCAATGATTGTATGAATTATAGGATCATCCAGATCAGTTTGGCCCGATTCAAACTGTCCTTCGAACCATTCAATTACAGGGGGATTTTCTTTAAGCCAGGGATCATTATTAGAAATTTTACCGATATGATCTTCAAAGGCATCCCGAGCATTACTGATTGTTTCACTGGGAAATACGCCAAAACGTCCTTCTGCTACAACCGATTCCGGTACCGTGGAATGCCACTCTCCGCCTTTAATCGTACCAATGTTAATTGGAGCGACACGATCTTTGGATTCAAAATAAGCTACATTAAATGAATCATGACGCTCTTTCTCGAACTTTACAATGGACTGCTGGATCAGGTTAAATTTTTCGATGGCGCTCACCCCGTCCCAACGCATTGCTGCATGGGTTGCACGACCGGGGATAGTAAGGCGAAATGTGAGTGCCCCAGATTGAATCGGACATACTTTTAAGGATGTTGGCTCAAGAATCACGGCTGCATCAGCGGAATAACCTTTTACAATATTGGTAAGCGTACCGCAGCCGCCAGTTTCTTCGCCAACCACGGATTGAATCATTATGTTTCCGTTCGGTTTAAAACCGATAGATTGAAGAACCTGGACTGCAAATATTCCGGCGCTTAAGCCAGCTTTCATGTCACAGGAACCCCGCCCATAAATCCGGCCGTTTTTTAAATAGCCTGACCAGGGTGATTTATTCCATAGATTTTCCGGGCCCGTAGGAACCACATCCACATGGCCATTCAGAATCAGTGATCTCCCATCTCCATCATTATGCCATTGTCCCACAATATTAACTCGTGAATCCGGTGAAAATCCGTCATCACAAAACGCAGGGTGATCTTTTAATTTATCAAACCTGACAATAATCTTTTGTGTATCCAATCCAAGAGTCTCTAGTTTATCCTGGATAATTTCTTGAACGAGACCCTCATCATTGGCAAGGCTGGGGGACTGGACAAGTGTTTGGATGAAACTGACGAGATCTTCCTGGTATGCTTCCAATGCAGATGCGATTTGTTGCCGCAAATCAGCCATTCTTTTTCCAGTAATAATACAGTGGAAGTCCGGCCAGGATTATCCCGAATCCAATGGCTGCATCTCGGGGTGCTTCCATGATGGTATTAATGGTAAGAAATATGGCAAAGAAGATAAATATGATAGGAATCCATGGATATGCTGGTGTTTTGTATGGACGATCCATATCTGGTCTTTTCTTTCGTAAAATGATAACTGCACCAGCGGACATACCATAAAATATCCAGGATGTAAAAATGATGTAGGTGATCAATTGGTTAAAAGTGCCCGTAAAAGTCAGGATGCAGGCCCACACGCATTGGATGATCAGTGCATTGGCCGGCGATTTAAACCTAGAATGAATTTGAGCTGCTTGGTTAAAAAATAATTTATCCCTCGCCATGGCAAAATTGATGCGGGCACTGGTGAGTATAGATCCATTGCTTGCACCAATCAATGAGATCAGGATGATTAAAGTGACAATAGCGGCACCTTTGTTTCCCAGAAAGACGGAAGTAGCATCGGACACTACCAGATCGGATCCATTCATCCCACTGAAGCCCAGTGTGAAGAGTAAAACATAATTCAACAATAGATAGACCGATACAACAATTAGCATGCAAAAGATGAGTGACAAAGGAACATTGCGTCCCGGATTTTTGACTTCACCAGCCACATAGGTAACAAAGATCCAACCATCGAATGTCCACAGGACTGATACCATGGCCAGGCCTAGGGGGCCTATAAGTCCTGTGAATGGTTTATCTGAAAAAATCGGACTCAGGTTTTGATTTGTTCCGCCTTCCATTACCAAACCTAATAGGATGATCCCAAAGATGGCGCCTAGTTTTGATAGAGTAAATAAATTTTGAAATCGAGCTCCTGATTTCACATCCACAATATTGATAATGGTTAAAAGGACAATGATACTGATAGCAACACCTTTTATACTTACGTCACTAATTGGATAGAAAAATCCCAGATATTCGGAAAATGCAACCCCGACAGCTGCAATGGAAGCGGTGTTGATTACAGCCACAGCTGACCAGCCGTATAGGTATCCCCAGACCGGTCCGTAGGCTTCGTTTAGATAGACATATTGTCCGCCGGCTCGCGGCATGGCAGCGCCCAACTCAGCCACAGAAAGTGCGCCGAAAAGGCTAACGATTCCGCCCAGGATCCATACCAGGAAAAAAAGAGACGTAGAACCCGTAAAGAAAGCAACCGTCGCCGGAACCATAAAGATTCCCGATCCGATGATTCCCCCAGCATTGATCATGGTGGCATCTAGTAGGGACAAAACCCGATCCAGACTTTGTGGTTTTTGCTGTGTTTCCATCACGCCTATGATTATAATATAATAATGATCTTTTTTCTTATTAGGTACAAAATCATTTCTATAGCAACAGAATGAATTGCTATTATGATTAATGCTTTTATTAGCGCATCAATGCTTGAATTGTAGCATTGGATTTTGCTAATCTGTCACTAAGGAGTTTAACGATATAGGTATGCAGCTCGGCTGCTTTTCCTGGTGATTCTAGATTCAATTTCTGGAAATTATCTTTAGAAAGAAAATAAATCACACAATCTGTCTTGGTCAAAACTGATGCAGAGGCCTTTGAACCCAAGTACAGGCTTACTTCGCCCACCACTGTCCCAGCCCCGAGGGATTTCAATCGAATTCCTTCCCCTGAGCCAATATCCAGGCGGACAGTAATGCGGCCTGACTCTATAAAATAAATTCCGCCTGGATCTTTTCCTTGTTCGATAATGGCGGTATTACCGACTACTTTTTTTTCTTCGAAAAATTCGGAAATTCCCGGGAATTTATCTTTAAATGAATCCGCCTTCTTGGAATCAGAAAGTTCCTCATATGACTTTTTATATTGCTCAATGAGCTCATCTTCACACCTTTCCAATCCATGGTCTAAATCATCAAATTCAACAAAGACACCTCCTTGATCAGGCAAAAGCCCTCCAGTCCTTAGTTGGTTAGTCATGTCTTGATTTAAACTGCAAAAAACCACTCTGAAACCATGGTTCTTGGCCATGATACGCAATTTGTTAAAACTATTGATGGTTGAAGAATCCAGACCGGTTACGTGCCGAAAATCAAAGATCAAATATTTTAGATTTGAGGCTTCTTTATTTTCTACCCGATCGTTAACCCTATCTAACAACCGATTAGCTGTTCCGAAGAAAATAAAACCCTGCAAGGGAAGAATGCTAATCTGATCTCCATGATCCGCAATGATTTGTTTTAGGTATTCGGATCGTTCTACATTGCTGTGGAAGGTTGTGCCGGTCAATTCATGTTTAACTACCTCCACCTTAGAATAACTTAAAACAAACAGAACAATCGACATGAGTAAACCAATCACAATTCCTTCCAGAAAACCCACCGCTGCAATCACAAACAAGATGAGTACAATAACAAAATAATCATTCCTTGTCAATTTTGCCCAGGTGTCATAAAGCCATTCCTCCAAAAAGGATAAGCCTAGATTCAGGATCAATCCCCCAAGGATCACTTTTGGGAAAATGGACAATACATTCGCACCAAAGAATAAGGTGAATGCACAAAGCAGTACGACCACAATGCTGCTCAATCTAGAGCGGGCACCAATATTATACGCCATACTTGTTTCGCTCAATGTGAGGTAACCCGGAGGCGTCCCGCCCAAACCGGCAAATATATTGCTGATACCGGTCATTTTTAGTTCCCGGTCCAGATCTACATCCTGTTTGATGATCAGCTCCAGCCCACTATAGTTAAATAGAACTGAGATCGCATTTAAAATCATCATCGTGCCAATGGCAGGCAGTGTAACCAAAAACAGGTTCCAATCGAATCCAGACAAGTGCTTTAGTGGCAGTCCTGTGAAAAGGCCTTCTTCTGGAAACGGACCCAGCAGATAGCCACCGCTTTCCAGTTCAGAAACAGATACTCCATTGAAAAACACTACTATATAGAACAATCCGATCCCAATGGTTAAAACAGATGGCAAGAGTAAATAATGGCTGATATAATGGTATATGATCAATAATGCGACCGCAAACACAGCACCGGGCACCCATCGGATCAGCATCTCTGAGGTAAAATAAGTGGGGAGATTATTGATCGTCGGATCTATATCCGTCATCATGCTGAAGGAGAATTGTACAATCAGCAAGCCTGTACCTGCTAAAAACCCCCCAACGACCGGAAAGGGTATGAATCGTACAAGCTTTCCGAGCTTGAATTTCCCGAGGATGTAGAAAAAGAAACCCACCAGGACCGATGTAAGTCCAATCGTAACAAAGATAAATTCGTACTGTTCCTGAGCGGACCAGTCTGATCCAGAAGTAGCAACAATGGTGGTGGTCATGAGCGCTAGAATTGCAATTGGTATATCCTGCGGAGCACTAATAATAATGGGGTAACTCGCAGTAACAGCTGAAAAAAGCGCAAAAATCAATGATCCGAATAGGAGAATTCCAATTCCCTGCGGTAAATAACTGGACAATTCACCGGTAAAAATTAGGGATCCCAGAGCCATGGCTGAAACCACGAATATGATACCATTAACTAAACCAGCAATGAGGCTTGGTAGGATAGTAGAGTATTTTGAATCTTCAGCCATGTTCAGTGCGCAAGATAAACAAAAATACAATCATATGTTTAATGAATGTAGATCGTGGCTGAAAACCGGTTCTACATAATCATCTCCAATTCGATCAATACTAATCATAATAATACTCAGGAAAAGTTGCACATTAATCTTTGTTGAATTTTATGATTGGTTATGTAAACTCAAATGATAAATAGGAATATGTTAACTATCGATTAGTAAAAAAATTCTTGATGACCACTCTGGATAAAAAGAATATTCAAACAGCAGAAATGCTGTTGACGTGCAATAATTTGAATGAAACACTCCAGTTCTTCATTGATAAACTGGGATTCAAAATGGAGTCTATTGCTCCGGCTGAAAAACCTTCCCTTGCTGTTATCAGCGGCTACGGCATACGCATCCGGTTAGAGCCGGGAAATAATCCAGACCCTGGTTCCATCAATCTGCTCTGTTCAGAACCTGCATCTGTAGCTGATGGTAAGATAAAATTAACGGCACCAAATGGAACCATCGTCAATCTTATTGAGGCCAATCCTTCGCTAAATATTAAGAAAGTAAAACAAACGTTTCTACTCACTAAAATGAAAACATCCGACCAATGGAGTGAAGGCCGAGCTGGAATGTGGTACCGTGATCTTATCCCCGATCGTCAAGGCGGTTATGCAGTTGCATCCCACATCAGGATTCTAGACGGTGGTCCCGTCCCGGACTATGTCCATTATCATAAAATATTATTTCAGATGATCTACTGCTACAAGGGCTGGGCTCGACTCGTTTATGAAGATCAGGGTGAGCCTTTCGTCATTGAACCAGGCGACTGTGTCCTCCAACCGCCCCAGATTCGGCATCAGGTATTGGAAAGTTCACCGGGCATGGAAGTGATCGAACTTACCTGCCCTGCCGATCACGAAACTTGCGTGGATCACGAAATAAAATTACCGACATCTTTAGTTGACCCTGAACGCCTATATAATGGACAGAATTTTATTCGACATGAAGCTGCCAAAGCAGAATGGACACCATGGCGGATGGAAGGTTTTGAGGCTCGGGATATTGGTATTGCTTCTGCCACAGATGGCTTGGCTGGAGTACGGGTCGCCCATCCTGTTGGCCAACCGCAGCCAGAATTTGTATCCCATGATGCAGACTTACTTTTCATGTTCCTACTGAATGGGTCCGCTGAGCTCAATTGCGATCAAATGGCTTCAGAATTACTTACCGCTGGCGACTCGTTTATTATACCTGGTGCCCTGAAGCACAGTTTTTCAGAATGCTCAAAAGATATGGAGGTATTGGAGGTGGCGCTTCCAGCTGAGTTTAACACTGCTCACCATTCAAAAAATGGCTAAGTTAAATTTCTAGCGTTATTTCTTAATATCAGAGTCTAGATACACAACCGAACCATTAGTGATGCGATTGATATAATTAAAACGATTTATCTGTGGATCACAGGTTGGATAACAATAAATAAAGATCATCTTTTCCAGCAGACCGGAAAAAGCGGATGATCAAGACCATCACCCTGCTTAAAGGATGATAATTCGGGAAAAGGAGGTGATGTTTCACCAAACCGATCCGCAAATACAGCATCATCGCCAATCCAGCGGGAGCTAAAAGCGCGACGGCGAGAACGCTGACTGAGATTCCCGGATCCCCCATGTAAGGTTTTGAAGTGAAACACAATACAATCTCCCAACTCTAGATCCCAAGATAAAATTTCGTATTGATCACGATTGGCTTCTATATCTGGAATAGAATCAAAACTACCCGGTTCATAGGTATATTCCTCATTAGTCAGGAATTTTTTTGGCATAAACATTTTTCCCCAGGTATGTGATCCGGCGATAAATTCAAGTCCTGCCTTTCTAGGCACAAGATCCAATGGCAACCAGATGCTGCAAACTTGCTCTCCATCAACACAGTAATAGGGTTGATCGTGGTGCCAGGGTGTGCGTTCTGATGTTTTTGGCTCCTTTACTAATATGTGTTCATGAAAAATACGCATTTCAGATGATTGAGTTAGGCGCCCAGCAATTTCTGCTGCAGGTGATTTAAATAGGAAATCTCTATACTCATCAAAACGCTGCCAATTACAATAATCATCATAAAAATCGCCTTCATTATCTGTTGGTGTATACTGACATGCATATGGTCCTGGATCATGTCGATTCTTCTCTATCCCTTCAGCCAAAAGTGAAAGCCATTCAATGTTAAATGCTTTTTTGAGCAAAATGGCTCCTTTTTCGGAATATTCTTGAATTTGAGAATCAGTGATCAACCTTGATTGACTCGGCCATAGAATAATTGTTGTACTTCCGGACTGTTCAAAACGTTTGGCTTGTCCTTATAACACAATGTCCCTACATAGCGAGTTGTTTTACCCACAACTGGTGTAACACGGTGCAACGAATAAAATCCTGCAAAAATAAGTAAATCTCCAGGTTCAACATTCAAAGGTACTAGCCCTTCATCAGAGCCATTCAGTATAGCTCCAAGTTTTGAATAATCATCTGTATCGAATTTGCGCAGATCTGGAACGCATTCAAATACGCCGCCAGCTTCAGGTTTTTGTATTAACAGAGTAATGGTTATTTGGGACTCGTCGTAATGCCAGCCATGATTTTGGTGCTCATTCATTACGTTCAATGTGAGCGCTGCCATAGGGTCAGCCATACGATAAAGCGTGTGTCCCAAAACTACAGATAAGAAATTAATTAGGGGATACCAATTATATAATTGGTGTAGTGCATCTGTAGGATCCATGAGATCATAAGGAATTGAATTGAGGGATGTATCTTCTCTTATCCGTAATGGATGATCTACAGGCAAAGAAGTATCATCCTTTTCAAAGAAAACATTATGGTTATCCTTGCAAAAATGAGATTTATCTACAATACGCTCGGTTTCCAATACCATCCTGTCGAGAATGGATTGGTGAACAAAATTCTTAAGTATGCATGCACCTGTTTCATTTAATGACTTTTTACATCCATTTACAAGATCTGTAAATGTTTTTGATTCTGGCTGAGCCAGAGGGTATGTATTCCTATCAAGAAAATCTGCTGGAGTTCGATGTATCATAACAAAATAATTTACAGTATTTTCATTACTATCCTGAAGATTAAATCCCTGTCCTAATTTTTAAATGAATAAAAAAGAACATTCCGTAAAACTTAAGCGCCAACTTGGATTGTTTGACAGTTCGATGATGGTGATTGGCATTGTTATCGGTTCAGGTATATTTATGACCACAGGATTGATGGCAGAGGCTTTACCGTCTGCATCTTTGATCTTACTGGCGTGGATTTTTGGTGGATTACAGATGCTGGCTGGTGCCCTAACATACGCTGAATTAGGCGCTGCAATGCCTAAAGCAGGAGGGCAGTATGTGTATCTTCGAGAGGCATATGGACCATTGCCTGGTTTCCTTTTTGGTTGGGTAGCATTTGTTGCCTATATATCGGGAACAAATGCCGCAATTGCTGTTGCAATTGCTGAACATTTAGGTTCATTCTATCCCAGCCTCTCGACCCACAATAGTATAATAGGTATTGGTAGTTTTTCAATATCTGGTGGGCAGATATTTGCTTTGTCTCTAATTCTTGTTTTATCTCTTATAAATTATTTGGGTATTGTATTTGGAAAGTGGGTCCAAAATATTTTTACGGTGTTGAAAATTGGCAGCATTTTATTGTTCGCACTCGCTGGATTATTTATTTCTACAGGTAATCATTTAGATCTTTCATTAAATCCAACCAATATGAGTATTGGGTCAATACTGACGGGTATGGGGATTGCCCTAGTGGCCGTAAACTGGACAGTAGGGGGGTGGGAATATGTGACTTTTGCGGCGGGGGAGATCAAGAACCCTAAAAAGAATCTACCTTTGGCTCTAATTATTGGTACGATAGTGATCCTTGTATTGTATTTCCTGATAAATATTGCATATTTAAAGATATTACCAATGGATACTCTTATAGGTGAAATAAAAGTTGGAGAAATGGCCGCTAGGACCCTGTATGGGCCAGGAATAGCGGGCGTGTTTGCCCTGGTTATTATTGTTTCAATGTTTGGCGCTTTAAATGGCAATATACTTGTTGGCTCAAGGGTTTATTATGCTATGGCCAAAGATCATTTGTTTTTTAGCAGTGCAGCGAATGTTCATCCAAAATTTAATACACCGGGGAATGCGATTATTATTCAGGGTTTTTGGGCCGCAATTTTAACTTTGACTGGCACATTTGAAGAATTGATTACACTGGTGGTGTTTGTTAATGTCATTATGTGGATCGCCGCATCTTCAACCGTGTTTGTATTAAGAAAAAAACAACCGAACCTAGAGCGGCCCTATAAAGTATGGGGCTACCCGTATGTCCCAGCTTTTTTCATCCTATTTTCATCGGCAATAATGGTGAATACTTTTATTGAATCACCGGAACAATCATTAATGGGATTGGGGCTTACTCTTTTAGGTATTCCTGCCTATTTGTACTGGAAAAAGAAGTATTAAAAATGGTTTATTTTTTCATCTCTGGTTCAAGATCTACACCCAGCCCATCTGCAATTCTATTTATATAATTAAAATAACTTATCACCTGCGCTGCATCACTTATAGCGTTTTGAGAAAAACCGAACGCCTCCAAATCGTGAACATCTGATTCCACCATTTCCGCAGGGGTAAGGGTAAGCTTCACGGCCCAGGAACAAAGAGCTTTATCTTCCTCTGATAGGTCTGCGGTTTGCCAGTCGTGTTTCAGGTGGCGAGCTTTTTCTTCATCCTTGACTTCATCCCGGAAGTCGTCCCCATGGGCTTCAATTCAATAATAGCAGTGGTTCACCTGGGACACCACGGTTGCCAGCATCTCCCGTTGGGCCCGTGACAGTTCCGACTCACCGTACATGATTGCCAGATATAAGCGCATGGATTCTCTCAGGGCCGCCGGACTGAGACTCATAATTTTGAGAATATTGAATACCCGCCCTGAGCGGCGGATTCCTTTATCGTATTCCTGTTTTACGATACCTTCCGCATCCTGTGGGTCAACTGTTTTAATAAAAGCCATTTTTACGCATCCTGTTCCAATAGATGAAGATCCTGAGCCATCCGTGCTTCATAATTAAACCCTTCCTTTTTGCCACTAGATCTGCCGGCAATGTATACGAGGGTACCGAGGGCTATACCACCAAAGGTCCACAGGAAAACATCAGCAATAATCTGGACCAAAAAGAAGCCCATGGAAATGATCGTTACACCTCCCAAAATATAGAGGACCCAGACTGGCGGTTTGAACTTAGCTGATTGATATAAATCCTGGTTTACGGTCGGCAGACAAACCAGTGCTGTCCCCTGCATGAAATAAATAATAAAAATACCGATCAACCCTGTACTCATCAGAAAGTAAGCGGACTTGGTCCACACCAATCCCGTACAAATAATTCCACTGATGATGAGGCTTACATGGGGCGTGCGCCATTTGGGATGGACTGCAGCTAGAAAAGGCGGAAGCAGTCGATCTTCACTTAACACAAACAGCATGCGCGATGGCACCAAAATGGAACCATTAATACTAGTTAAAAAAGCACTCATCGCACCAACGGCCACAATTTTGGATCCCCAAGGTGGTAAGTACGTGGCAGCGGCATCAGCCATAGCAGATTGGGACTGGGCGAGTGTTTCAGCAGGCAACACACCAAAAGCTACGAAAGCCATAAAGAAGAATATGACCACCGATACGAGGACTCCTTTAACAAAAATCATTGGGAGTGTACGGGTGGGATCTTTGGTTTCCCCGGCCACTTGGGCCAGCGTTTCAAACCCAGCATAGCTGAAAAAGAGCATGGGCATGGCCGCAAGAAGTCCGCTAAATCCTTTGGGTAGTAGTGTATCATAATATTTCATATCCACTGCAAAAAGCCCGGGAATCACCAAAACCAGAATACTTACAATTAAAATACCCAGCATGATGATCTGGATCAACCCGTAGTGGCGGACACCGAAAAGATTTATTCCGTAAAATAAAATCATCGTTAAAGACGCCCACAGTCGTGGATCTGTACCCGGCAGAAAAAAGGTCATGTATTCTCCCAGGCTGGTAGACATGAATGAAATGGCTCCAATAAAGGACAGCAGCTTCATCCACATGGTAATAAAACCCAGATAATAGTTCTTAAATGTGCGTGAAATATGAATATAGGCACCACCTGCCCGCATCCCCAATGGGGTAGAAACAAATACACTATATGCCAAAGCAGTACATATTACAATTGGTGCAAAAATAAGATAGGCCAGCGGAACGGCAGAACCAGCAACAGCACCCGCCTCACCAGTAACGCGAAAAATACCCGCACCAACCAGTATACCAATGATGGTCGCATAACCGGATAGCTTTCCAAGATCTCGTTTCAGGGTTGCCATAAGAGAGGGCGAACCTAGGGCAGTCAGTCTCCCAAATCCAGTATGAACTTTTTTATGGCTTCGTATGTGTCAATTAAACTACCAGCGCTGACCCATTCGTCAACGGCATGGGCGCCATGTCCTGCAGGGCCAAATAAAATGGATGGTATGCCCGCCTGAGCTGCCAGTGCAGAATCCGCCCAGTAAGACATGCCACAATAATCTTTATCTCCAGCGGCTTGTTTTAATTTTTTAATCAGTTTATTATCTGATGATTCATTGGCAGGACGGCTGAAAATTTGTCGACCTACGATCTTTTGATCACCATTTGCATTTTCAACAGCAGAAATCACGCGCTGCAATTCCCCATCCAGCTTTTCCTGTCGATCTCCGGGTAGGATGCGGCGTTCCCAATTAAGTCTAGACCTGGCAGCGATTACACTTTGTGCTGAACCACCGGAAATGAGTCCCGGGTGGAGGGTCGCATGACCCAAAAAAGGATGGGGTTTCTCGGCAGCTAATTCCTGGTTAATCGTTTCCAGTTCTTTAAGAGCATAACTAAGCGGAAAAATGGCATTTACCCCCTGTTCTGGACGACTGCCATGTGCTGCCAGACCTTTAATCTCTATTTCGAACCAGGCGAATCCTTTATGACTGATGCCGATGTGTTCTTCAGTAGGTTCCAAGAAGATTCCCAGAAAGGGCTTTACAGGCAGCACTGGGATGAAATGCTCAACCAGATGTTCCATACCAATACTAAGGTTTTCTTCATCGGCTACGAAGGTAAATACTAAAGTGATCGGGCATGGATGTTGGGAAAAATAGTTGGCCAGGCCCATTTGAATTGCACACCCGGCCAGCATATCATATGCGCCCCGACCATAAAGTCTGTCTCCTACTTTTTTCAGGGTAAAGGGGTCATCCATACCTTCGATACCCACAGTATCGATATGACCGTTCAGAAGTAATATTCTGTCCCTGGCTTCACCGGTTAATACAGCGGTCGTATTGCAGCGGTCATCAATCACGGTATGTATCTCAGAGGGGATTTCCAACAGTTGGAAATGACGGTGGATATATTCTGCGATTTCCCGTTCCCCTTGACCGGTAGTTGAAAGATCCGGGTTCACGGAATTAATCTGTACCAGACGTGTGAGGCAATGAATCAATTGATCTTGCATTGTTTTTTTATCAGTTGAGGTTAAAAAGTAATAGTGAATCTAAACTAAATGCAATGGTACGGCTGGTTTTTTACAGATTATCACATCTAGAGCTAGGGCCGAAATAACTATACCGTTAATTGTACCAGTAACGATACTTGGTATAATAGTTTGAGTATATAGATTTATCAAATACTGATTTTTTATTATGTCAATTAGTTTCAAAAAATTTCAATTTATTATTGACTTGTTAAGAACTCCTACTTAGTATCACTTTATCGGTTATACAAGCCACATAGTTAAGATATCTAAATAGTGTCAATAAATACAATTTTTAATTGAGGAGAATGGTATGCGAATACTACAATATGTCATTGCAATAACCCTGTCAATGGTGCTTTTAACGGCTGGTCAGACAGGAAAAATCGCCGGTCGTGTAACGGACAGTGGATCAGGTGAACCCCTTGTTGGCTGTAATGTGCTGATTAGTGGGACGTCTTCCGGTGCGGCAACCGATGCAAACGGTGAATATTTTATTATAAATCTTGATCCAGGCAGTTATGATGTAGAATTTTCCATGATCGGTTATGCATCCTATACATCTGAAGGTGTAAGTGTAAATATTGATGTAACCACTCCAGTGGATGCTGCTTTGACTACCGAAGCTGTAGAGCTGGCTGGTGTCTCGGTTACAGCCGAAAAACCGCCAATTGAAAATACGCTTACATCCAGTAAGCAGATTGTCTCTGGTGATATGATGGCTGGTATGGCAATAACCGATGTTAATGATGTTGTAAAAACATTGCCTGGCGTAACAGAATTTGGTGGTGAATTGCATATTCGTGGTGGCCGTTCTGGTGAGGAAATGTACCTTGTCGATGGTGCTTCGGTCACTAATGCTGTATTTGGTGGAAACGTCATTCCAGTTAATCCTAGCATGGTGGGTGAACTGCAGCTCATTACTGGTACATTCAATGCTGAATATGGGCAAGCCATGTCAGGTTTGTTT
>FAXC01000328.1_pt2 | contig 18498 bp, 15 predicted proteins | sample 734421 | NCBI WGS metagenome assembly FAXC01 (sample SAMEA3597868, study PRJEB11362) | hydrothermal vent metagenome | biome: marine hydrothermal vent biome; feature: marine hydrothermal vent; material: ocean water | place: Atlantic Ocean | collected 2010-09-19/2010-10-04 | reverse complement strand
TCTGCCGAAGCTCTGTGGGTTAGTTCTACATGGGCGCGGTGCATGGGATTACGGGTTTGGAAAGCAACAATATTTGTCCATCCCAATCGGTCAAATTCTTCCCGTAATTGGGCCGGTGTGTGCCGCAAGCCCTGATAATCATAATGTTTGGGAACATGCACACCTTCAACTGACCCGCCTATGTAAATGGGATTACTCTCATGCAGTAAATAATTCACACCAGGATGGGTCTCATCTATTGTGCCATAAACTTGTTCCGCTTCTTTTTTCCGGTCCGGTTTCCAGATGTCGCCAATGGTCATAACTGCTAGGGCAAACCCCTCTTTGTCGCGCAGAACTAGTTTGCCCTTCTTTGCTAATTTTTCAGCAGTATTTTCCGTGACATCCAGGGTAATAGGAATGGGCCAGAGGTCATTATTTTGTAGGCGCATACCTGTACAAACGGCATCATAATCTTCTTGGTCCAGGAAACCGATCAATGGCGAAAAACCGCCGTTCATGATCATTTCGAGGTCGCAGATCTGGCGGTCGTTCAGTGTCCAGGACTGTAAATGAATAAAATCTTGCTTTAGTTTGCTGATGCTTTCTTCTGTGACCATCCGATCACATATTTTGCCGCCGTGTGGTTCTATGCGTGAGTTAGACAAAGATAAACCTTCTTAAAATGTACGTATCATAACAGATAATACGAATGATTGATCTAGAAAATCGGTGGCCAAATTAATGTTCTTTTTACTATTATTGAATATGATTATAATTGTAGAGATAAGCGGTAAAAAATGAAACGTAAGCGTATAATTCTGGTCATAATAGCAGCGGGGATATTCTTCTCCTGTAGTGACGATAATGATACTGATCAGGAATTCACTAAGGCCTATGTTACACTGCAGGGCTCTGATAAGGTAGCGGTGATCAACGTTGATCATGCTGAACTAGTAGCAGAAATTGATGTAAACTTTATCAATACCGGCGATCGACCACATTATGTTGTGATCGATGAAATTCATCGTACCTGGTATGTAACGCTTATTTCTTCTGGTTATGTATGCAAATTTAATTTGGATACGGATGAATTAATGGATTCAGTTTTTGTCGGAAACCAACCGGCGCTAATGGATATCGATCGGGAAAACCAGATCCTCTATGTATCCCGCTTTATGCCCATGCCCAGCATGGGTATGGAAGGTTCTGAATCCCAATTGGTCCATAAGATCAATGCCGCTACTATGACCATTCTGGGTACAGTAGATGTTGGCGCGTCATCACCTCACGGGATCGCTCTTAGCAGCGATGGATCTACACTATGGGTGGCCAGTAATGAAGCTTCCCATTTTTTTGCGATCGAGACCACCCGTTTTGGGGAAAGTGATTATCAGCCGCAGAATTTTCGCCTGGGGTCAGATGTACCTTATAATTACGAGATCAATGATAATACCTACAACGCTTTGGAGCTCGTATTAAGCCAGGATGGTTCGGAACTGTTTGTATCTTGTTCTGGGACGGGGCAGGTACGCATATTTGATACGTCGAATGGGGACAGCCTGAAATATTACAGCACTGGTATGATGCCCTGGCATATAGCTGTTTCCAATGATGATAAATATCTTTATACAACTAACCGTATGTCAAATAATGTTGTACAAACAGATCTCACCAATGGTGCTGCAAAAACATTCACTGCCGAAGATCTTGCAATGCCCCACGGAGTTGCCCTTACGGTCGATAACAGTAAACTGGTAGTAAGTTCTTCTATGGGTGATGTATTATATATTGTGGATGCAGAATCCATGGTCATGACCGGGATGATCATGCTAATGGATGGCGATATGGGTATGGACAACATGAATATGCCCACTGGTGTAGCTGTTGTACAGGAGTAAACCCGGTTTATTTTTTCTTTGCTTGGTTAGCTACTGAATTTATCGCTGACTTGATCGCTTCCTCATCCCCCAGATAATAATGTTTGACCGGCTGTAGTTCATTATCCAGTTCGTAGATCAGAGGTACACCTGTCGGTATATTTAGACTAACGATATCATTATCAGAAATATTATCCAGGTATTTTACCAGAGCCCGCAGTGAATTCCCGTGGGCAACGATCAATACCTTATTTCCGCTACGGATAGATGGTGCAATGGTTTCTTGCCAATAGGGAAGAAAACGATTTACTGTATCCTTTAAACATTCAGTCAGGGGAATATTCTTTTGATCAATATTGGCATAAGTAGGATCATTCCCGGACCAGCGTTTATCTGATATTTCCAGTGCTGGAGGTTGTGTGTCGTAACTGCGACGCCAGATCAGTACCTGCTCATCACCAAACTTGGCAGCGGTCTCTGCTTTATTCAACCCTTGGAGCGCACCGTAGTGCCGTTCATTCAAACGCCAACTATATTTAATCGGTACATTATCTATTTGCATTTCCGATAGGCAGATTTCCATTGTACGAATTGCGCGGGTGAGGAGGGATGTATAGATCAGATCGAAAACGAATCCTTCTTCTGTCAGGATTTTTCCAGAAGTTTGCGCCTCTTGTTCTCCTTTTGGGGTCAGATCAACGTCGGTCCATCCGGTAAAACGATTCTCCAGATTCCATTGACTTTCGCCATGACGCAATAAAACAAGTTTAACCATGAATACTTTCCCATCAGAAATTCGATCAAAACTATTATTCTTCAAAATGCCAAAATATATTTAACCAAAGAATTTGAGGAAATAATGATGAATGAACGTGTTGCAGTAAATGAATTTGTGCGGCGTCAAACAAAAGAATCCGGGAAATCATTTTCAAGTCAGCTTTCCTTTGAAGATATTGCATTGCATGCTGAAGTACAGATGTCCGCCGGACATTTTAAAGAGGGTTACCGGGAAGGCGTAAGAATTGTAGCGTCAGCAGCGGATATTACCAAACAATTCACCTGTCCCTTTGTCAAAATTGATGCAGCAACAGAATTGTCCGCAAAATATGTCCAGCGCAGACCTGATGAAAAATTTTATATCCAAGTGCGGGCAAAAACGGGCACATTACTTCCTGCTGGAAAAGTTGAACTGATCTTGTATCGTCATGATGTGCTGGCAGAAAATGATGAACAAAGTACCGCTGCCGAATGGGAGTTGATCAGTTTTCATGCATTGCCGGAAGGTATAGATGAAATGCCTATGGGACCGGTGACCATGATGCGCAATCAGTTGAAACTGCCTGGTGGTACCAAGGCCAATTATTCCGCAGCTGAGTGGGCTCATTCCGTTGAATTCTGGCAGCATTATGCTGCCCTGGAAACGGAGCAGTAGATCAATAATATAAACAATCTTCCAAAATCGCCCTGGGTTGCGATGCTATTTACTGCGCTGGCTGGAGGTATGGGCTGGGGCATCCGCGGTCAGTATGGCCATGAGACTGGTGCCATGCTGGCCGGGCTACTGGTTGCATTAGTACTGGTTTATCTATTTGGTTATCATTTGAGTTCCTTATCAGCAGCAAGGGCTGTTGCTCTGGCCACTGTTGCTATTGGTTTTGGCGGTTCCATGACCTACGGACAAACCCTAGGGTTAACCCAGGATGCGCCGTTGATCGGAAATATTGCTGCTTTACGCTGGGGTTTATTGGGCACCTTTATTAAAGGTTCGATCTGGATCGGATATTTTGGCCTGTTTCTGGGATTGGGTTTAGGTGGAAAAAAATATACTATGGTTGAAATGGCACTAGCGCTGATTGTGGCAATATTTCTTTTATACCTTGGTATATATGTATTAAATGAACCTTTTGATCCTGCCAGTAAAAAATTACCAAGTATTTATTTTTCTGATCATTGGCACTGGGAACCCGGGGAGACGTTGAAACCGCGGCGAGAACAATGGGGTGGATTGCTTTTCGCCCTGGGCTGGTTGATCGCTTACACTGGTTTTATTAAGAAAGATCTATTGGCCAGGAATATGGTGCTCTGGGGCATGTTGGCTGGTGGACTAGGTTTTTCTCTTGGGCAAAGTGTACAGGCCTACCACGCCTGGAACGTAGATTGGTTTCAAGTAGGCTGGCTGGCCAGTTTTGAACCAAATATTAACTGGTGGAATATGATGGAGATTACTTTTGGTGCAATTTTTGGCTGTGTACTGGCCCTTGGTCTGTGGTGTAACCGACATCATATTGCAACAAATAGTTCCGATGAACAGATCGCTTTAGGATACAAAACAGAACTTAGTTTGATGGCTGTCCATATTGTCGCACTTGCAACCTGGAATTTTATGTCTTTTTCCACGTTTGACTGGTTCGCCGATCGGGCGCTTACGATGGGATTGATCCCCATTCTAGCGACCCTGGGTGGTCGTATCTGGCCTTATTTCGTTTGTTTACCAATTACAGCACTGCCAATTGCTGGTAAAACATTGCGTCAGTTGGCCTACCGTACCGATGATATATCTCTATTGCCCGGCTGGTTGATTTATTTCATGGTCCCCTTAATGGTGGTGACCTGGTTTTCGATAAGACTGATCCAGCACACTGATAAGAAATTGAATGGGGATGTTTTTTGCCGCTGGACACTGATTATTAGCACAATCTTCTATTTTGCGCTGAACTGGGCCTTTTTCAAATTCCCCTGGCCCTGGTCCGATTGGACAGGGCGGACTCCCAGCGGTATCATTTTTATAATATGTGCGGCAGGTCTTCTACTATTGACTTTTTATTTCGATCCTCGAAGGGGAAGGTGGCAGTTTAATTCTTCTTGATAGCTACTAGAACGATATCCTGATCCCCAGCTTAAATCCCCTGGGGTTTAAGAATGCAGTCTGAATATTATCCGGCATATTGATGTACTTCTTATTATCCAATACATCTTGTACGAAACCCGGGTCCGCGTTCTGCCATTGACCATCAATGAATTGCTTATACATTTCACTAGTATATACATAATAAAGTTCATTTGGATCCCTTGATTCCATTACCACAGCTGGCGGTAGGAGATAATCGCCCCGCACTATGTTTATGGGCACAAATTCCAGGTTTGATTGGGGATAATCTCCCGGCTGATCCTTTCCTGGAATAAACATATAAGGATAATCATAAAACTCGACATCATCAAATGCGCTGAGTGGTAAATGTAAGGAGGTCATATAGTCATTGTAATCACTTAAGGGGTTTTCCCCGGTTGTAACGAAAGGATGTTCGAAGTACATAAACTTCAGATTTAACGGGTTGTTCACATCAAAAAATAATTGTACCGCTCCAAACCGGGTCTTGAATTTTTTACTGAAGCGTAGATCCAGACTGTAGAAATCCTTTGTCCGAAGATTATTTTTTATTGTTGGGTGGGGTAAATACTGCACGCCATTTTTATCATCTACTTGATCGAGGATCGGCCCACTCCAGGTAAATACTTTACCCGCCCGCCATTGACCTAATAGATCCATATGCCAATCAGATAAGAGGCGTAAACCAGCTTGTTCAGGTAGAAAAAAATCCAGATTCAGTCGGGCATATGGTTGTGCTATAGGTTTCGTCTGGTAGTGGTCTTGTGTCATGTTATAATATTCATTTTCATCCAATGGGTTCTGAATGACTCCGGTTATACCGAAATTCCCAGAACTAAAATCCATATAGGTATAATTCAGGAAACCCCTGACCCAATTTCCCTTTACCTTGCTCAAAGTTAATTCCAGGCCACGGACATCATTATAATTGTTGGGCATGGCGATTGTATAGATCATTTCATCACTTACAAAAGCCCGAAAACTGACCTGATTATCCACACTGCGAGAATAACCTGAAAGCTGTAGTAAATATTCATTGGTCAATATCCTTTCATAACCTATTTCATAAGCATTGGTCCTGGGCATGGGCATATTGGGATTTCCTAGTCCGGTGATGGCACTGCGATCGACTGTAAAGGACTTTTCCTGCATCCGATAGAGATACTGGGCCTGGGGCATCTGGCGGAACTGGCCATAATTGAAATAGAATTTTGTTTTGTCTGTGATCGGGAATGATACCCCAATTCGCGGACTCAACGCCATCTGTTTTTCCGCGCTGACTGTTGCGGCTGAATCCTTCCGGGCATCGTTGTTTTGCTGGGTAAAGAATTGATCAAAATCACTGAAGATGTTGTTTTCACCTCCGGCAGAAAAATAGTCCATTCGCGCACCCAGTTTTATAACCATCTGATTAAATGTCAACTTCCCCTGAATATATGCGGCCCCCTGCTGCGGTGTAGCTGTCCATGATTCATGCAGTCGGTAAGGCGATTCGTAATCTATATTTTCGCCAAACAAGAGATTAGATATTGACCCAATAGCCATGACCCTGGTATCTACCGCATCATTAAATTCTGAAGATATGTGATAATTGCTATATATATATTCAAAACCAGCTTTCAGTTGGGTGCTGGAATTCATTTGTTTGGTAATATCAAAATTCCCCGAAATAACGGACACACTTGAAGTATCTCTGTTATCGGTGATATTTTCGAGATCAGGACGTAAAAAGTAATCTGAACGCAAGTAATGCATTTTCATTTCATAAAATGTGCTGGCATTCAGTGTGCGCGATAATTTTCCGGCGAACATACTATGATCAATATCTGAGAGACCAATACTGGCATTTTTAAATAGTCCCTCTGTCCTAAAAAAATCGTTTTCATAACCCCACGGGTAGGCCGGTATTCCCGCCTCCATAACTGTACTGATCGAATCTGTAGTGCCCTTTTGATTGGTTAATAAACCGCTAAGAGTGAGTTTAAGATCTGGTTTAATATTTGAAATGAGTTTGACTTGAAATGTTTCATCCTGACGCAGGTTTTCACCAAATTGCTCCAAATAAGGTATAATATTTTTTCGATAGGATGTCAGAAACCGCAGATTGCCAAAACGTTGACTCAGTGGTCCGCCTATGGTTAGATCTATATCATGGCCGGCATCGTTAATTGGTTTCCATTTGCCAGGAAAATTCAATCTTTGGCTGGGACGATTTCTTATAAATAAATCCGCGCTAAAATGATCTTTGGGTGGGTCTTTCGTAATAATCTGCACCAGACCAGAACGGACATTTCCATAAGCAGCATCAAAACCACTGGTCTGTACTTGTATCTGCTCCACCGCTGTGTAACTGAGTCCGGTAATTGGACCATTGGTTCGTCCTTCTCTTAGGTTTATCCCATCTACAATAAATGATGTAGAGTTAATATTCCCGCCTCGGATTGTCATATTTGGTTCAACACCTGCTTGCAGGCGGACCGCGTCTTCAATCGTAGCTATAGGAAGATTTTCCAGATTTGCAGCATCCAGGTTGATCGTATTCGCCGATATACCAGGTCTGATCAACTCGCGCTCTGCAATAATGGTTACTTCTTCACCTTTTAAGACTTCTTCGTCAAGTATAAAATTGATATTCGTGGTCTGGCCGGGGTATACCTTTATATCTGTAACAGTTGTCTGGGTATAGCCAATATAGAATGCCCTAATGCTGTATGTCCCGGGAAGTATATTTGCAATAATATAGACACCGCTACTGTCTGTTGATCCTCCAATGTCGGTACCAATAAGTAGAATATCTGCTCCTCGTAGAAGCGCGCCTTTAGTTGTTGTTTCGACCCTGCCGCTAATGTTACCGGTCTGCCCCTGAATAGGATAAGCGGTAATAAAAAATAACGACAGCCAGGATAAGATACAGTGGTTATTAAATAGAAAACGCCAAAACCAGTATTTGTGCATTTTCTATTTTAAGACAAATTAAACAATGAAACGAATAACTAGGTTGAAAGTATTACGGATTACTTTGCTTAGGCATCAAAATACTGTTGTGTTATGTCGACGTAAATAATCAAGTGTTGCCCAGGATGAATCAAACTGGATTGTTTTTTCACTTTTTTGTTCCAGTTGACCAGTTCCGCAACGGATACATTAAAACGATTGGCAATGCGGCCTAGAGAATCACCATTTCTAACGTGGTAAGCAACCTTTTGTATTGTTTCTGGGCGGGATACGTCCGGCCTATTTTCGCATTGAAATAATTTAATTGTTTGGTCAATCTTCAAATAATCTTTTGTCTTAATGTTATTCCAGACTGCAAGTTCGTCGATGGTCACCTCAAACTCCTTGCTTAAATCCCACAACGAGTCCCCACGTTTTATCTTGTATTCAGTGTAGTGCGGGTCATGCTCATCTATCGGTAATACACTACCAGGTGAAATTTTTGGAACCAGCAGTTGTTCTCCCGTAATAATCGTATTTGATGATAATTTGTTGACCGCTTTGATAAGCACCACTGATGTGGAGTAGTTTTTTGCGATTTTGCTCAAACAATCACCACTATTGATCTTATAATGAATCCATTGGATTGATTCATCTGTTGGCAAGTCTGCAATTAAAGCATTCATTAACGATTCATTTTCTACCGGAATCAGGAGCTGATGGGGTCCGTCGGGAGCTGATTGCCAGAAATTGAAACCCGGATTAAGCTGGTATATATCTTCTAGTTGTAGATCCATTATATCCGCCAGCGCTGTTAAATCAATTTGTGTGGGCCAGTTCACAATGGTGAACCTGGCACTATTTGGTAATTCGGGCAATTTTATGCCCAAAGAACTGCTATTATCAATTACGTGAATCAGAGCCAGCAGTCGGGGTACGTACTGTTTTGTTTCCCGGGGTAAACTCAAAGACCAAAAATCCGTGCCTTTGCTCCAGGCTGCATTCCGCCTTTGGACATAGGAAACGGTGCCTTCACCAGCGTTATAGGCGGCGATAGCAAGTAGCCAGTCGCCATCAAATCTCTTATGTAAATACGTTAGGTAATCTAGGGCGGCCTGGGTTGAAAAAACAATATCCCGGCGGCCATCATACCAGCTATTTATTGGCACACCATATTGCCGTGCAGTACTGGGTATCATCTGCCAGAAACCGGCAGCACTGCCATGGGAAAATGCATAGGGGTCATAATTGCTTTCTATGAAGGGTAGTAATGCCAGTTCCAGGGGCAGGCCTCGTTTTTCCAGTTCTGTGGTTACATAATGAATATAAGGACTAGCTTGGTGTGACAAGAAATTAAAATACCAGGATCCATGATTTTTGATACGTTCGATCTCTTGCTGTACGGTCTTGTCCTTGTAGTATGTATTCCAGGATATATTTTCTTTTACATGTTGCCATAGATCCGTTTGTGGCTCGGGTTCTGTAATTAGCGGATCAACGTCACAAGCACTGTAACAAAGTGCCGCCTCGTTATCGACTACTTTGATTAATAAGTCAGCGGTTCTCGTAAGGGGAGAGAAGTGTTCCGTAAGAAAAATTATAACAAGGAATAATGAGAATATGTATTTCATAAAATTTTTATATGTTGTGTTTAAATGATTAGTCAACCAAAAAACGGGTCTGGCAAGAGGCCAGACCCGTTTCATTGGATTTTGTGTGTGCCATACTCCAAATAGCTGGTTTAGTCATTCGATCCTAGCACGGCTGAGTAAACATCATCCTCTTCATCAGCAGTGAATTTTGTTTCATTACTATCTGTATCAGAATCTAACTCATCTTCTTTTTCATCTACCGGGGCGCTATTTGCTGCCAGTTCTTCAGCATAGGACGTGGTATATTCCTGTCCTTTCCAGGTAAATGGGTGGCCGGCGCCAAGCAGTGCCCGAGCTTCAGCGAAAGCTTCATTAAAAGTTTCCGGTTCGAGCTCTTCCCCTGCATTTTCAGTTTCTTCAATTATCACATCTATCGCTTCAATTGCCTCAGCGATATAGGCTTCAGCGCGATCGTCAAGAACAACTTCTTCTGAATGATCTTCATAAGGACTCTCATAGGATAACTCTGGGGCACGGTTATTAGCACTCATTATCATCAACATTGCAATGATTCCGAAAGACAGTGTTACGAAAACTACTCTGCCGCGTCTGGTTTTTGATTTATTCATTTTTTCTCCTTTGCATTTTTGTTTATGATCGCATTTTGTTGCAATCGATAGGTTTTACATGGCAGGCACGGAATCAGTTCCATTAATTATTTGCAATAGTCTTGATTTGTGAGCGTTGTCACAATGTAAGTATTGTTTTCAAAAATATTGGAACCTCGATGGATACGAGAGTATATAATAAGGTCGCGACCTCCTGGCAGGGGTTTTTACAAATAGGGTCTAAGCTCAGTTATATATTGTATTGGTTATAAATAATGAAAATGGTAAGCTTTTTCAGATACATAGTTATATAAATAATGAAAAATAAATCAACGCTAGTATTTATTACTCTCTGCGCAATTGTGCCAATTATCTTTATTACAGTAGCTTTTTTTGGATCAGGAAAAGAAGTGCCTATCTCCTTACGAGGACCGAACGCTTTTGGTTTCGATGATGAAAAGATCACCAAGAAATATGATTATTTAGAAAAGAAGGAAAAGGAAAAACGGGAAAAATTTAAAAAAGAGGTGGAAAAAATATGGGATTCCTACAAGGAATCAACATCGAAGACCTATGTTTCTTACAGCAATGATCTTACTTCCCGATCCATAATCGATTTTGAAAAAGGGGAGGTGACTATAGAGGTGATCGTGGATGAAAATGAAAGCGAAGACGGTTCTTACAACCTTGATCTAAACCCGGGTCAAAAGATTAACATCACTCAAATAGGCAATGTGAAAAATATTATTCTTTCTATCAACGCATCACTAATTAAAACGATAACTTTTTTCGCGTTACAAGATAAAAAAGATGATGGCGATCAAGATGGATCGAAAAGAGGCAAAGGCCTTAATTCTAAATTTTTTCGGCAATTGAATAATGTTCTGAAAGAAAAAGGAGACGACGGAAAACCGATTTTGAAAGATCAATTAGTTGATGCCAGCGGTAAGGTTGTTAAAGGTATGGGCAATACGATGGATTTTGCTAAATCTGTTGTCAATACACAAACCAAGAAAGTCCGGATGCATTTTTCAAAGGATGGAAAAAAACGGACCATTTTTTCCATCAAGATACCGATGAGTGATGATCATATTGCCAAGCGCAGGGACAGATATAAGGACCTTATTGTTATAGAGGCAAGAAGGTTTAATATCCCTCCGGAAATCGCATTGGCAATTGCCGAAACAGAATCGGCTTTTAACCCCAAGGCAAAGTCGCATGTTCCCGCCTATGGATTAATGCAATTGGTTCCGAAAACGGGTGCCCGGGATGCTTACCAGTGGATCTATAAAAAGGATAAATATGTCAGCGGCAAATACCTATACAAACCCAAGAACAATGTTGAACTGGGGTGTGCTTATTTATCCATGATCAGGCATCATTATTTTTCTCGTATTCGTGATGATGAACGAGCGTACCTTTGTGCCATACCAGCTTACAATACAGGCGTTGGGAATGTATCCAAGGCTCTCGTTAACAAAGCAAACATTAAGGAAGCATCTAAAAAGGCAAATAAGATGGATAGGGATGAATTGTATGATAAACTGTATACAGACCTTAGCAGTAAGGAAGCAAAGAATTATCTAAAAAAGGTCTGGACTAGAAAAGAAAATTATAAATGATCATTCTTTTGTTTTTCCGAGATTCATCCGCAAAATAAATACCCGCAGCGAACTGAGAATAATTGTACCAATAATTACAACATAGACAACACGGGCCATGTATTCAGCACCAGGCATACCGGCCTGGATCACTGCCTGTATCAGTACAGCAGCAGCCAGTCCCCGGGCAAAAACTGCATTAACCAGTTGTCGCTGGTCTTTTGGCATACCCTTAGTTAATGGCATTGATCCCATGCGAGTAATCATGATCAGCACCGATAAAATGCTACCGATAACCAGAGCTGTTTGATCCGTAATATCAAGCAGGATACCCACATAAATGAAAAACAGCGCTTTCAGGAAAAAGGAAATCAAATGGTAATACCGTTTCTCAGTTGCTGAGGTTACTTCGACTCCAAGGTCACCCTGGATGGCTTTTTGTTTTTCCGCAACCGACCTGGAAAGAATCCCTTCTTTTATAGAGGAAAGTTGCTTTGAGTTATTCAAAATCAATCCCAGGAATAAAGCAGCAATAGGTCCATTGCCGCCAAAGTATTCCGTTGCCAAATAAACCAATATTAAATATGCAATCGTAATAATATAATTTTGTTCTTCAAAAACTCTGATAACAATCCATATTATGCCGCCCAAAACACCGATAAATCCAGCAATAGCAAATAATTCAATAAGGTAAGTGAGTGTTTTTTGAACACCAAAAATTCCAGTAGTATAAACTTCTATAACTGATAAGGTTGCCACAATACAGAATACATCTGTAAGTGCAGATTCAAGTGCCAATCTGGAAAATAACTTTCCTCCTACACGTATCTGACTCAATATAGGAATCACAAATGAAGATGATACACCAGCAAGAGAAAACCCAATAATCATTGATGCCATCATTGTTGTTCCATCAAGATGATATTGATGGATATAGTAAAATATTCCCCCCACTACGATTGTGGAAATAACAAAATTGTATATTGTCAGGATGAGACTGGAAGAAAATTCCCTGATCAGCGAGGATAGATTAATATTAAATGCACCATCAAAAATCAGGATCAATAGAGTGAAGGTCGTGCATACTGGTGCAACGGAAGCTAGATCCTCTGGCGATGTGAATCCAAACCCATTGGGGCCGATAAGAAATCCAAGTATAATAAGAAACAATACATCGGGTATATTGGTCCGGCGGAATAATGCCTCGGATAAGAAGCCAAAAATTGCTATTAAACTAAATGCCAGTAATACTGTATTAACGTTCATAGCGCTGCGCTAATATTAATGGATGTATTAATAATCCCATAAGATCATTTAATTTTTCCAATACGGGCTTTGACCATAACTGTCTCAGTCCAATAAAATGGCCAAAATCCTTCTATTGTTTTCGAAAATTTTGGAGCAATCAATATATCGTATTCTTTATTTTTATTTAGCAGATCCTGTAAAGCTAAGTTTTCAGTATCAATAATTGTTAACCCTGCTAATTGAGTAGATGTTTTGGGGTCAAATCTTGATGTTATAATTGGTATCCCAGTTGTACCCATACCAATAGTTGCAGTTTCAATCTTTCTTTTGAACATTCTATTAAAATCAAATCCCAGAATTTTCACCGATTTTGCCTGGCCCCAAACTTCATCGGATATATCCAGGTCTTTTAATTGAATTTCCGGTGTCACGATACTGTGGGAAATCATTGTACAGCCAGACATTAAGATAAAAATGGTGATTAGGAATAAAGTGATTATTTTCATCAGTTTACCTTTCTTTATTAGACCATAAAAATAAAACTTCGTCTTTATAATAAATATAGGTTTTTCCTATAATCGAAAATATTATATCAAGCATTTTTCTGCATATTATTTGCAAGCAATTTTGATTAATATAACCATTATGAAAAACAATTTCAGAAATATTGTAATATTTAGTGCGTTAGCACTTCTTATCAGTAGTTGCGCTAAACAAGAAAGTGAAAATAAAGCAGTAAATATGAAAATTAAGTTAACCTGGACTGTGGTTACGAATATGCTGGTAGGAGAATCAAGTTGCCGGGCCGCATTTACCATCCAAAACAAATCTAGCCAAACCATCGGCAATTCCGGTTGGGCCATTTATTATTCACAAATTCCCAGGAGGGTAACTAATGAACCCAATGCCAAAGCAATTGTAAAACATATTAACGGGGATTGGTTTAAAATTATTCCAGCACAAAATTTTTCTCTTGCTCCAAATGAGCAAGTAACGGTGCATTATGATCTTTCACATTATTTGATCAAGGAAACGGATGCGCCACTATATCCATATATTGTACGCTATGATGAAAATGGAAATGAAACATCAGTCTCAAGAATAACTGATTATAAAATTTTACCATTTGAAAAGCCAGAACAGATCAACCGCGGTGCCGATGATGTTGTACCAATACCGAGCACCACACGTCGTTATCAGGAAAATGCAGTATTATCATTATTGCCGGAAAATGTATTACATAAGATTATTCCCACCCCCGTTAGCATAACCTCCCCAGCAGGCAATTTGGAATTGAGTGCTGCATTACAAATTCATTATAGTGCCGATCTATTGTCTGAGGCAAAATATCTTCAGGAAATGCTACAGGTAATAACCGGCACAAAATTTACTATTCTTGAGAAAGATTATACAGAAGGGAAAGCGATCGTTTTACAAACGGAACCTATGTCTGTTAATGGTATTACTGCAGAAGCGTATGTGCTTGATATTTCTTCCGCCTCTGGCGTGAGTATCACTGGCTCTGATCCCGCTGGAGTTTTCTATGGCATGCAGAGTTTAATGGCTTTAATGCCCGTAGATTTTTATACGATTTCACAAAGTAAGATCCTGGTCCCGACATTACGAGTTGAGGATGCGCCGCGTTTTCCCTATCGGGGGCAGCACCTGGATGTCTGTAGAAATTTTTTCTCAAAAAAGGCCGTATTAAAATTAATGGATGTAATGGCCTTCTATAAGCTTAATACCCTGCAGTTATATCTTTCAGAAGATGAAGGTTGGCGCATTGAAATAGAAAGTCTGCCGGAGCTCACTGCGGTTGGCGGTCAGCGCCAGCATACATCGAAGGATGCAGCAGCGCTTCATCCATCCTACGGTAGCGGACCAATCGCCTACGAAGAAGGCACCCATGGCAGCGGTTTTTATACCAGGGCAGATTTCATTGAAATGCTCCAATATGCTGAAGAGAGACATATTACACTGATACCTACCATTAACTTCCCAGGACACGCCAGGGCAGCAATCAAGGCAATGGAGGCACGGTACCAGCGTTTTATGGCCAAGGGTAAGGAACAACTGGCGAACGAATATCGGCTAATTGATCCCGCTGAAAATTCTCAATACTCATCAGCACAGGGTTACAACGATAATGTAGTTAACGTAGCGCGAGAATCTGCCTATCGATTTTATGAAACGGTGATTAAGAGCATCAGTGACATGTATCGAGAAGCAAATGTCCCATTCACTTTTTTCCATACTGGTGGAGATGAAGTGCCGAATGGTTCCTGGTCAAATTCCCCATTGATCAATGAACTCCTGGAAACGATGCCTGAAGTAAAAAATCCAATGAATCTTCAGGCCCACTTTTTCCGCCGCGCAACAGATATTCTTGAAAAATATGATGTAAAAATTGGCGGCTGGGAAGAAGTAGTCATGCTGAGAGATACACAAGGAAGACCTGTTCCCAATCCAGAATTTGTTGGTAAAAGGGTCGTGCCGTATTTTTGGATCAATGCCTGGGGGCAGGAAGACCTGGCCTATCGTTTAGCGAATATTGGTTATGAAGTGGTCATGTGTAATGTAACAGATTTTTATTTCGACCTTGCTTATGATAAAGACCCAAAAGAACCGGGATTGTATTGGGGCGGATTCAATAAAACGAGGGATGCCTATGAAACCGCACCGCTGGACCTGTTTAAGACCACGACTACCACTCCTAGCGGTACACCGATCGATATCGAAAAAACATTTAAAGATAGAGAACGCTTAAAACCGGAAAATAAAGAAAATATAATTGGTGTCCAGGGTCAGCTCTGGAGCGAAACCATCAAAGGTGACCAAATGCTGGAATATTATTTTTTACCTAAGGTTATTGGATTTGCTGAAACAGCCTGGTCAGAGCGAGAGTGGGAAACTATTGCGGATCGGGATGAAAGGGAAAAGGCGACGTTAAAGGCATGGAATGTTTTCACAAATATATTGGCGCGGAAAGAGCTGCCCCGGCTCAATTCTATTTTTGGTGGTTATCATTACCGTATTCCCTTACCGGGTGCAGTGGTAAAAAATGGACTACTAAAGGCGAATGTCGAATTCCCCGGGCTCGATCTTCGTTATACTACTGATGGTTCAGAACCCACCATCGAATCGTCACTATTTACGGGACCCGTAGAAGTTTCTGGAACAGTAAAGATACGTGCCTTTGATGCGGCTGGTAAAGGCAGCCGTACATCTGTAATCGAAGCTGAATAGCTACGGTAAGATTGTCGGTTGGTAGCGGCGAATAAACACCTCCGGCATGCGCTGCGGTTTCCCATTCTGGATATTCATTGATACCCAATCTGTCTCAGCCCGTAATACAGTTTTCTCATCAGCAAGCCGGATGATCTGGTACTTCCGTTTACTGTTGAAACGATAATCGTTTGTTGCTATCCATGTACCAATGATTAGATCATCGTTGGCAAAGGTTGCCGCGATATAATTTAGTTCATGACGTTTGGCAACCATGGCTACGCCAATATCAAGGTAATCATCAACGGACAGACCCAAGCTTTCCGAATGGGCATAGGCAGCTGTCATGATCCAATTAAGGTAAACGCGGTTATTTGCATGACCTAACTGATCAATTTCTTCCGGTAGTACCTGTACTTTCATGGTATACGGGTTCGGGTAGTCCCAGTTTAATTGATTCGGTTTATCCCCTGAGATTTCCATATCATTATTTTTTAGTGAGATATTGTCCTTGAAAAAAGACTGCCGTTAGGAATTATTTTTTCTTAAAACTCCCTGCTATAATCGATGGTCATTGTTAGGTCACCAGTTTCTTCATCTTTATCTAGAATGAATTTTCCCCGAGATAGTGCATCAATATCATAGAACATCCCGCTCTCGCGATCAAATTCACCTTCCAGCGCTGTCCATAGAAATACTTGCAATGTTGGATGAATCTTTTTCCCATAAAACAATAAAATTTCCTCAGCAAAAAGTTTTTCCGTAAGAACGCTTTTGACCACATAGTGTTTTATCGAATTAAAGAAGTTCTTTTTCTCCAGCGCCACGGTTAACCATTCATTAAGGCTGTTTGCAAATGAAGCTGTTTGCATGCGCAATTTTTCATCAACACTGGGATCATACTCCGGATCCTCTAAATATCGAACCAGTAAATTGCGGTCCATTACTGAATTCCAGTTTTTTCTCACTGCATTGGCATGATCTTTGGCCTTTTCTTTCCATGACTGAACCTGGGAGATAATGTACATTTCATCCAAGCCATGGGAACTAAAGTAATCTTCCTTGCTCTGGTAATAAAAATCCATGTTGTTAAACATCCACCAATCTCCTAAGCGGTCTCTCTCAGCGCTGCGCAGTGCTACCATGATGGCCTCGGCCCAGATATCCAGTTCGATGATTCGTTTCACCCGATCAAATATTGTGTCATTATCTGCATTCTGTATATCCTCGTAGGCATTCTTTTTTTCCTTTTTCAGCGCCGTTATCATCTGGTCAAAGACCTGCTCCTCCTTGGCGATGTTCTGCACCCAGTTGATAATGCCTTCGAAACCCATTTCCTTAAATTTCCTGGTGGTGATTTCGAATGCAATTTCGTCTGTTGTTAACTTGTCCGGTTCTTTTTCCTCTGATCGGTATACGTAATCTTTGGAATCGTAAACAATATTTTTGTTTTTGTCCTTCATCTGGAAATCTGGCCGCATAGCAGATACCTATAGGTAAAAAATTGATTCTTTAACATTATTTACAATGCTGAATCTAAGCCTATTACAATTATAATTGTTTTCTGAAAACTTGCTGGTATGGTAATGGGGAATGTGTGGGCCCTCAGGGATTCGAACCCCGGACCAACGGATTATGAGTCCGCTGCTCTAACCACTGAGCTAAGGGCCCATTAGTGGGCGTGGAAAATAATAAGAGCTCGTCGATATACCAAGCGTGTCGACGGGCTCTGGTCTATTATCACTCTTAAAACCAGCCTCTAAAAATACAATCATAATTTGTACGCGAGAATCCTTATTAGTGTTTAGAAATATAATCTGACAACCAATAGGTATCCACTCAGCGACAGTTTGCGGAATCCGAATCAACCTAAAAAAGCTAAACGGAATTCTCAACCGAATTGCCAACCCGGAAAACCGGAAAAGACCGGGTACCCCTATTAATAAAAGGGGCGCACACATTGTTATGCTATTTTTTGATATTTAGGTCGGTCTCATAACCCGATGGGTGGTTTATTGCCCAATAGTGATGGGGTTTTTATTTTTGCCCCGTGTACTTATATTCTAACACCAACCAATGGAGGAATGATGAAAAGAATACTTTTAATCCTGATTTGTTTATCTATTTTCTTGCCAGCTCAATCTAACCCGGTAGGGAAATGGGTGATTGATACAGAATGGGTCGAAAATGTTATTGCATCTAGCATTGAAGGGGATCCTGAATCAGATATAAATAAAATGACGGCAAAAATGGTGCGGGATCAGTTTGCGGGGCAATCTATGGAGTTTAAAGAAAACGGTACAATGGTCGATCCCCGGGGCGGTGAGGCAAAATGGAAAAAGAAAGGAAAGAAAATTCTAGCAAAACCCCAAGGTTCAGATGAATGGATTGAAGCACCATTTGAAATTATCGAAGGTACGCTTTATGTGGGTGCCGGGACATTAAATGAGAGAATGCCTTTTAAAAAGGTTAAGCCGGAGAAGAAAATTAGGAAACAATAAACAAAGAAATAACCTAAGGCATGCCCGGTCCTATCAAATGAAT
>FAXC01000303.1_pt1 | contig 18876 bp, 10 predicted proteins | sample 734421 | NCBI WGS metagenome assembly FAXC01 (sample SAMEA3597868, study PRJEB11362) | hydrothermal vent metagenome | biome: marine hydrothermal vent biome; feature: marine hydrothermal vent; material: ocean water | place: Atlantic Ocean | collected 2010-09-19/2010-10-04 | reverse complement strand
GGATGAAAAAACAAATCCTAAGAGAAAAAGAACGATTAAAACATAATAGCTTTTCATCATATGTTTAATTTTTAACAGACTTATTTTTTTTATGATCCTTAAATAATGCAATCTTCCGCAGCCACAACAAGAGTACTTCAAATATTTTGTCATATATATAAATTAACAACATTAGTGGCTAATCTGCGACTTTACCATAAAATATTATCCAATTTTTCCTGGTTTATGTGCTCTGGTAAAAGCTCTATTGGTAAGTCCTTGAAAAGTGTGAAATAACTAATTACATTATACCAACATGAGAGCAGCAGTTATATTAACGGTCCTTTGGTTGAGTAATGTTCTTATGGGGGGAATTCGTTTTGAAGAAAAAGTGTTTTTACCGTGGGGTACGGAAATTAATGAAATTGGTCTACGCCATGGACCAGGAGGTCCATTCGGTCCAACTTTCATTTTCATTGATGATGAAATTATTCAGATAATCGATACGCAAAACAAGTTATTTAAGTCATTTATTGATAGACAAATAATTAATTCACTGCCATTGCCAAGCAGTCATATAGTCAAAGCAGATTACAACCAAAATGGCACATTATTATTGTTATCTAATACCCATACCTGGAGAATAGGACCGGGCGGAAATAATTTTATTACTAGTTCCGAATCATTTCCAAAACGCGCTACAGACCATACCGAACGAATTGATAAGAATCAATTCCGTCTGGTTACTGCACAGGGCACAGCTATTTATTTTAATGAAACGAACATTGCTACTGTTAAAGTACTAGGTCAAACACCGTCCGGATTGCGCTATATACTGGTCGAAAAGATTATCAATCAAATTCCATTAGAGGTGCATCGACAGGTGTTGGTTATAGATAATAATGGATCGGAGCTCAATAGGTTTGATATACCACCAATATCATTTACCTATATATCCAAAGAGTTCCATGTTGATATGAATGGTGCATTAAACATGCTTCATACTAGGACAAATGGTGTCCACATTCTTAGCTGGAAATATGATGAAACAATTGAGACAGTGTCTGAATTGCCGGGAGTTTATTATGAAGCGTTAAAATTTCCTGTTTTGGAAGATCCGTCCATCGAGATTGATCGCCAGCGCGCCATGCAAGATTTTCCTACTGTTACACCAGCGGAAGCATTAGCTATGGCGGATCTTTATGTTCAACATCAATGGACTGCAACTGCTGCTAATATTACGAATGGCAGGATCACCGATCCGAACGGTGTAGAAATCGAAACACCAGAATGGGTTGAATCTGGATCCAACTATCATGTACCCTATCAATGGGGTGGATTTAAAACATTGGAACAGGTTGAAACCGGACTATTAAGTGGTAAGTATGCTGGAGACAAAGCCACAGACTGTACTCAGAATTACTGTGTGAGTTCTCATTGCGTTGGTGTGGACTGCTCAGGTTTTGTTTCGCGATGCTGGAAATTGCCTACCCATTATTCTACCCGTATGATGGATGATTCAATTGCAGTAGCGTATCAGAATTGGGATGAATTACAACCCGGTGACGTGATCCACAAAGAAGGTCATGTACGAATGGTGATTCTCAGAAATCCAGATGGTTCTTTTCTAACAGTAGAAGCGGCCGGATACGACTGGAAGGTAAGTTACCGTAGTTATTATATCAGCCAGCTATCCAGCTATACACCCCGATATTATATTGGTATGGAAGGAGTAATAGGTAACATACCAAAACCTGAACTGCAGGCTTTGAATGTTTCTGATAGTTTAACAATTACGTGGCTTCCGGTAGATACAGCGGAAATTGCAGGCTATAATATACTTTACCAAGAAGGGAATAGCTGGGTTTCAGCTCTGAATGGGAATATTATCTCAGCTGATAAGTCTGCGGTTGTTCTATCAATTGCTATAGGTACACCAACCTATTACAAAATGCAGAGTGTTTCATCCAGTGATGACAGCACCATGAGTTTTCCCAGTGATACGTACGGTAGTTATAAAGCTGGAACAAATGAAACTATCCTAATTGTAGATGGCTTTGATCGTATAGATGGCAGTTTCCCATTTCCTTATCATGAATTTTCAATGACGATAGGCAATGCATTGGAACCTTGGGGTTATGCCTTTGAATCTGCCGATAATGATGCTGTTATTAGCGGATCCGTGGATCTAACAAATTATGATGCTGTTTTCTGGAATCTTGGTGATGAAAGTACAGCGGACGAAACATTCAATAACGTCGAACAAAACTTTGTGAAAATATATCTCCAGCAGGGCGGAAATTTGTTTATTTCTGGTTCCGAAATTGCCTGGGATTTGGATAATCTAGGAAGTACGACTGATCGTGATTTTATTCGTAATTATTTAAAGGTGTCCTACGATCAGGACGATGCCGGCAGCTATGAAGTTCATGGCCAATCAAATACCGTGTTTGAAAATCTTGTCCTTAATTATGATAATGGAAACTATGGTGTCTATGAAGAGAATTACCCAGATGCATTCTCAATTACAGGTGGTGGCGCTGTGGCGCTACGGTATGAAAATAATCTTACAGCTGCTGTTCATTTTAGCGGAGTGGCACCTGGTGGTTCAGAACCTGCTAATGTATTCATGATGGGTTTTCCTTTTGAAACTATTTATGATGATTGGCAGAAAATAAGCCTGGCAGGTATGGTGTTATCGAACTTCGGTTTCAATGTGCAACTAACTGGTCAGGAACCAATTACTCCAATTCAATTCTCATTACTGAGAAATTATCCTAACCCATTTAATAATTCCACAACATTCCAATTCACAATACCTTCTTCAGGGAATGTAAAGATCAACGTCTATAATTTACTGGGGCAGGTAGTTGCAACACCACTTAATGAAATACGTGGACCTGGGTTAAACACTACTTACTTCAGTGGAAATTCCCTGGCCAGCGGAATGTATATCTATGCAATCAAGTGGGAAGATCGAACTGCACAAAGCAAGTTTTTGCTAGTCAAATAGTTTTTCCCAAATCAGCCAAGTAATAAGCGGCAGATATAAACAGCAGACAGGATTCCTACTGTATCCGCGATCAAGCCAGCGACTATTGCATGACGTGACCTACGGATACCGACTGATCCAAAGTATACGGCCAGTACGTAAAATGTTGTTTCGGTTGACCCAAACATGGTTGCCCCAATCTTGGCGTAAATAGAATCGGGGCCATGTGTATTTACCAGATCAGTAAGTAACCCCAGAGACCCGCTGCCAGAAAGAGGCCGCATTATAGCTAGCGGTAAATTTTCTGGTGGAAATCCAATCAGGGAAAGAAGTGGTGAAAGTATTGCCAAGACCAGATCCAGCGCACCTGAAGCGCGAAACATTCCAATAGCTACTAGGATTGCCACAAGGTAGGGTATGATTCGTACGGCAATGGTAAAGCCATCTTTGGCCCCTTCCACAAATAGTTCATATACTTTGATCTTTTTGACAACAAGACCATAAAAAGGAATCCCCACCAGTAACAGGGGAATGATGTATCTAGCAAAATCATTAATACCTTGAACAAATTGATCAATCATTGTCCATCCTCTGGTTCAATCTGAAAACGTTTTAATTTTTCAAAGCCCTTGACGGCAATAATTGCTGCAATGGTTGACATGCTAGTAGCTATAATTGTTGTAATGAATATTTCACTGGCATATGTACCCATTAGTCCTACAACGGTAGCAGGTAATATCAATTGTACGCTGGAAGTATTAATTGCCAGAAATGTGCACATGGCATTGGTGGCAGTGCCTTTATTTGGATTGATCTGCTCTAATTCTTCCATGGCTTTTAAACCTAGCGGCGTGGCGGCATTACCTAAGCCTAGTATATTTGCTGCCATATTTAACACTATTGAACCTATCGCAGGATGATCTTCCGGCACATCAGGGAAGAGCCGTATGGTTATCGGACGGAGGCCTTTGGCAATAATAGTGATTAAACCGGATTTTTCAGCAATCTTCATTGTTCCCAGCCATAATGCCATAATACCGATCAGGCCTATTGCGATTTCAACAGCTGTCTTAGCCATGTCAATTGCAGCTTCTGTTACAGCATCGATTCGGCCGGTTAACGCACCCACAACAACAGAAATAAACATCAACCCAAACCAGATATAATTCAACATAATTTTTTCTTAATTAACGGCCGGTTCACGAAATTTAAGTTTTACTGTTTCATCGGCGCACAATTCAACTGGCAATGAAATAGGTAGAGTGGCCTGGTACTTCCCGTGGCCGCATGGGAAATTGGTCACAATAGGTATATCTAAAGTCCCGCATATTTCCATGATGATATCATCTGTTGATTTACCAAAAGAAATTTCCTGATCTTTCATATCTATCAGTTCGCCAATGATTAGACCATTTATATTATTAAAGGCACCCGCGGTCTGTAAATGAACCAGCATCCGTTCAAAGGAGTATAAATATTCATCGAGGTCTTCCAAAAAAAGAATACAGCCAGTAGTATTAATTTGGCCATCAGTACCAAGACGATTCATTACAAGGCTCAAATTACCACCCCAAAGTGGCCCCTTGGCAGTCCCTTTCTTGAGAATATGTGGATCGAATTCCGCTGGCGGGTTAATTACAATATTCTCGGTATTGGTTAATACTTTCATCATCTGGTCAAAATTATATTCAATAAATCCATGTTTATAGGATACCAACATGGGCCCATGGAAAGTGATGATTTCTGTTTTTTGAGTAATAGATGTGAGGTAAGCGGTAACGTCACTATAGCCAATAAATATCTTGGGATTTTCTTTAATCAGATCATAATTCAACAGTGGCAAAACACGATTTGCTCCATAGCCACCCCGAGCACAAAAGATGGCATCTATATTTGGATCAGCAAACATATTGTTTAAATCCTCCGCCCGCAGCTCCGGCGGTCCAGCAAACGGCCCTTCCTTTGCTTTAATACTCTTACCAAATGTGAGATGGAAATTTCGGCTGGTAAATATTTCTGCAGTATTTTTCAATACGTCCTCGGTAATCCAATAAGAAGGACTTATCACACCAATGTTTGCTCCTGATTTAAGGGCTGTTGGTCTGATCATAACTTTATATCTGTCAGTGCGCTGACAATTCTATCCTGCAGGTTGCGAAATGGCTTTGCTTCGTCCACATATCCATTCATTAAGATTGAAAAAGCGAGTGGATCACCACGTGTTGTAAATATATACCCAGATAAGCAACTTACACCAGATAGTGTACCAGTTTTTGCAATAATTTTCACTGTTGAATCTTCATTTTTCATTCTGTCATCGAGAGTACCATCCCATCCCCCAATAGGAAAGGTACTCAAAAATTGATCGCGGATAACTTTATCATTGTAAGCCCAGGTTAATAATTTAATGAAATGCTCTGGACTGGAATAGTTATACCTAGAGACACCGGAACCATCGCTTAAACGGAATGTATTTGTGTCTATTCCAACGGTATCATGAAGAAACGATTTTATCGCGAGGAGACCATTATTCCATGTGCCAACCGTATCGTAAACAACTGCGCCGATGTGTTTGACCAGAAGTTCAGCAGTGAGGTTTTCGCTTCTTTTCATGAATTCGGTAAGGGCATGGTTAACTGGTCTAGATCTATGTTCTGCTAACTTTATTGCCCCTGGTGATAAAGGTGCTTTGATTACATGTTTGATGTTTATTCCCCTAGTCTGTAACATTTCAGCAAAAACTGTGCCGCTATACAGTGTGGGGTCATGAACATTTCGCTGAAAAGTATCCGTAGATGCGGTGTCCATTACATTCCCAGTAATGGTGAAACTATTGGTTTGTTTTTTCCAATCTCGTTCTATTTTTAATTCCTTAAAGTTGGTTGTATCATTTACGGTTTTCGATTGATTGGTAATAGATATGAAATCTGTGACTGGATTTGTTTTAATTAAGACCGGCTGCCCGGTGATTCCAGGTGTGACGTAGAAATCAACGCAATTTTCATTGATTGATAAAGCACTGATCTGGGCTGCGTACCACCATGAGCCTTCATCCCACATCCAGCCAGGGCCATAGGGGACACCATCCAGCATGGAATCATCCAATATCAGATAATTTAATTTTTTGGCGAGATCAATCGTGCGCATACGAACGCGATTATTCTGAAACCAGTAGTCACGTCCTAGATGCAGTTTCATTGTATCGCTAATCGTACGGGCCATTGTATCTAGTTGTTCAAGTGTAAGGTGCGGATCACCACCACCAACCAAATACAGGGCTGCAGTATCCTGGTAAACAGATGTGGAAAAAGTTTGGTTTGAATCAAGTATTGCCAGTGCCGCAATACAAGTGTAAAGTTTATTATTGCTGGCAGGATTAAATAGTGCCTGGGGATTCCACTCGTAAATAGTCTCATCAGACTCAAGCTCTACGACCTTAATTCCCAAATTGGTTTGTAGTCCAGATTCCTGGATAATTATTGTAATATTATCCAGCACCTTTTTATGGCCCTTAACATGGATTAAAGTAGGCGCCTTGCTGCAGCTGAAAAGGAAAATCATAACCAATAATTGGTAGCAATAAAGTGTATTTTTTGCAATTGGCATTTTAGCAGTAAACATTAATGACTTGAATTAATTTTGATAATTCTTGCGTAAAAGTTATGCAAATTAATTTGCTTAAAATAATATTGTATGATACCTTTATGATGTGAGTAGGGTATCTCCTAAAACCAAAAAATAATATGGTACAAACTAATGTTTAAATTCCACCAGATGCTTACTTACAAAAGTTTCCCTTAGAATAACATACATAGTTTTTAATTAGATAAATATTCAGTTATTTATTTAGATCATGCGTAACAGATTTGTAATAATATCCGTCGTATTATATTTGACTTTAACTACCACAACTGCTCAGATATCCAGCGCAGCAAAAATTGAAATATCCGAACACTTGCATTCAGTTATTTATTTAGATCATGCGTAACAGATTTGTAATAATATCCGTCGTATTATATTTGACTTTAACTACCACAACTGCTCAGATATCCAGCGCAGCAAAAATTGAAATATCCGAACACTTGCAATTGATTCCAGATCTGGGTTAAATAAATGAGCAGAATAATTATAGTTTCTACTTACTTATTATTTTTTTGCTACTTTGGATGTAATCGAATTGATAGCGAGGATAATTGGAAGGTTTCACCACAGGTCGTTAAACACATCCAGCGATTAGAGATAGAACACCCAGGATTATCAGCTGCTCAATTCAATAAGGTAACTATTACACCTGATTCAACACGCCGGTTTGTGTATTTGAACCCGTCGGAAACAGGGATCGACTTTCAACATATCTGGGATATCCAGCCCAAACACAGAGATCAGTTGCGCAACTCGTTTATTGCTTCTGGAGTTGCGATCGGTGATTTTGATAATGACGGTCTGGCTGATGTGTTTTTGACTCGACAGAAAGATGGTGGACGGTTATATCGAAACCTTGGCGGCTTTCATTTTGAAGATGTGACCGCGAAAATGGGTATCAATCCTGCTGGGATGTGGAGCTCGGGCGCGACGTTTGCCGATATTAATAATGATGGCTGGCTTGATCTGTATGTGTGTGGATTCGACAGTCCCAATCGGCTGTATATCAATCAGCGGAGCAAGTTCACGGAAGAGGCAAGCAACTATGGCCTGAATTTTCATGGGGCCAGCGTGGTCATGTCGTTTGCTGACTATGATCTCGATGGTGATTTAGATGGCTATTTGCTGACCAATAGACTTCATCCCAGTGATGATATCAAAAATGTCAAAATTATACGTCAAAAGAACCAGCCACTCCGTGTTCACCCAGATAATCGAGAACAGGCATATTTTATAAAACCCCCCAATCGCATCCAACTGTTAGTTCCTGCAGGTCAATTTGATCATCTTTATAGAAATGACAACGGTCATTTTATTGATGTTTCTATGGAGTCGGGTATTGGCGAGTTCCCTTATTATGGTTTGTCTGCAATCTGGTGGGATTATAACGATGATGGTTGGCCGGATTTGTATGTTGCCAACGATTATATGGGACCCGATCATCTGTTTCGGAACAATGGACTGGATGATAATGGGGTAATCACTTTTACTGATGTCGTGGATGAGGCTTTGCCGCACACACCTTGGTTTTCAATGGGGTCCGACTATGCAGACATTAATAACGATGGTCGGATCGATTTTCTAGCTTCTGATATGGCGGGAAGCAACCACTATAGAGACAAATTGTCAATGGGCTCTATGAGTGGGCCTAATAGTGACGCTTGGTTTTTGAATTTTCCTAATCCGCCTCAGTACATGAGAAATGCGCTCTATCTAAATACAGGTACAGACCGGTTCATGGAAGTGGCATATTTAACCGGGTTGGCAAAGACAGATTGGACCTGGACTGTCAAATTCGGTGATTTAGATAATGATGGATTTGAAGACGTATATTTTACCAATGGTATGTCACGCGATTTTTTTAATGGAGATTTAAAAGAACGAACGCAACAGATTGCAAGTAAGGATGGTTCTTATAGCTTAAAAGTGCTAGAAATGTGGGAAAAAGAAGAGCCCTATCGCTTGAACAACCAGGTTTATAGAAACCTGGGCAATCTGCAGTTTGAAGATCTGAGCAGTCGGTGGGGCTTGGATCATTTTGGGGTCAGTACCGGATCAGCGATGGGTGATCTGGATGGTGATGGCGACCTGGATCTCGTTGTCAACGGGTTTGAAGAACCGATACTCGTATATCGTAACGATGTTTCTACCGGAAATCCGCTAAGGATCAAGCTTATAGGCAGGGTGAGCAATAGTGCCGGGATTGGCGCGAAAATTGTTTTGGAGACAAATAATGGGTTTAAACAAATGGTTCGCTATGTCACGGGTTCAAGAGGATTCATGTCATCGAGCGAACCAACTGTACATTTTGGCTTGGGAACCATGGATATGGCCGAGAAAATCACCATTTATTGGCCATCGGGCATTACCCAAATCTTGCAGGATATTCCTACCGGTTTTCTGTATGTAATTGCCGAACCAAAGTTACCTTCTCAAAAAATAAATCAACCCAATTTAGTAAAATCCGTTGGGACGATGTTTTCATCTAGTGGAGAAGGTTTGGCAAACGTAACACATCAGGAAAAGGAATACGATGATTTTCAAAGGCAAAAGCTGTTACCAAACAAATCATCCCAGCTTGGACCAGGGATGGCCTGGGGTGATGTCGATGGGGATGGATACGATGATGCTTTTATCGGCGGATCTGCAGGTTTTGAAGGGTTGCTATTTCTCAATCAGGGTAATGGTCAATTTAAAAATGCCTTACAGTCTTGCTTTACTTATGACGTCCGTTCTGAGGATATGGGATCATTGTTTATTGATTATGACCTTGATGGTGATCTCGATTTGTACGTAGTTAGTGGCGGTGTCGAATGTGAACCGGGAGATGCAGTACTTAGAGACCGACTATATATAAATGATGGAATCGGCAATTTTGAAAAAGGGCCTTCAGATTTGCTTCCAGATATTCGTAGCAGTGGCAGTGTGGTTGTTGCCGCTGATATCAATGGTGATAAGCGCCTAGAACTGTTTATCGGTGGAAGAATTATTCCCGGTAAATATCCAGAATCACCCCGGTCTTATGTACTCCGTTACACAGGATCCAAATACGAGGATGTAACCGATATTTTCGCTCCTGAAATTAAACAGTTAGGGATGGTTACAAGTGCGTTGTTCACTGATGTAGATGGTGATCATCGTCCCGATCTGCTGGTAACATACGAATGGGGACCGGTACGGTATTTTTATAATGAGGGAGGTAAACTAATAGACCGCACATCACAATCAGGCCTGGCCAATCGGCTGGGGTGGTTCAACAGTATTAGTGGCGGCGACATGGATAACGATGGAGATACGGATTATCTGGTAGGTAATTTTGGACTTAACACCAAATATGAGGCTACTATAACAAAACCGGAAATAATGTATTACGGTGATTTTGAAGGGAATGGGAAAAAACGAATAATCGAAGCCAAATACGAGAATGGTATTTTCTTCCCTCACCGCGGGTTAGGGTGTTCCAGCGATGCGATGCCCATGGTAAAACAAAAGCTGCCAACGTATCATCAGTTCGCCATCACATCCTTACAAGGTATCTACACCGAGGATCTACTCAATGATGCGGAAAAGTTTGAGGTCAACAATTTGGCATCGGGTGTACTGATCAACCAAACGGATGACCAGGGGAAAGCTCGATTTGAATTTCAACCGTTGCCACGCATAGCTCAGGCAAGTCCGATCTTTGGTTCAGCTGTGTGCGATATCAATGGCGATGGGAATTTAGATTTATATGTGGTACAAAATTTTTTTGGAACGCAACGGGAAACCGGCTATATGGATGGGGGTGTCAGCCTGCTTCTTCTTGGTGACGGTACCGGACAGTTTGAAAGTGTTACCCCGGCCTCTAGTGGGCTCCTCGTCCCATGGGATGGTACCAGCCTCACCATCAGCGATATTAACCAGGATCAGCGCCCTGATTTAATTGTTGGTGTAAACAGCGGAAAGTTGCGAGTATTTGTAAACCAGACCCAGTCTAATTCAATAGCTATTCGGATATTGGATAGATCTGAAGGTCGAAATCATATTGGAACAAAAGTCAGTGTGATTTTCTCCGACGGTTCAATCCAACTTCATGAAGTCTCAGCCGGCGGAGGCTATCTTTCCCAATCTGCCCCGGTTGTTTTTATTGGTAAGGGAAACAGTGAACGCAAGGTGGAAAGCATTAAAATCCGGTGGCCGGATGGTTTGATCAAGGTATTCAAAGTCGATGAATTCCAAAGTCAAACCCCATCTTTATCTTCTTCAATTGACGTAGAATAATATGACCTGCCAATATCATAAAATCAATTATATTACATTAGGATTAGGAACAAAAACTCAAGGACTACATGAACCGAAAGGCCTGCTATTATCGCACGAAAATTTAACCTATATTCATTCTTCCAGTTATTTAAGACACCTTAACCCTAAGGAAATTCTATGCAAAAAATAACAACAGGCCTGTTGTTGAGTGCTTCTTTAATCATGCTTTTGGAAGCAAGCCAGGGAAGTGCATCTGCTAACCAAATGGTCCACTCGCGTAGCTTGGTTGATACGCTAAATGTGGGACTGGAAGATACGGTCCATATAGGATTTTCCCCTGGTGACATTATCATGGAAGTCCACCGAGCCCCAGGCGATTTAAGTCTCTATGGTGTAGCTGTGGATGTGCACCAATGGAACACAGATGGCACATTCCCTAATCTCAAGGTTGAAGTTTATAGATCGAGTGCTGCTGGATATCCATTTACATCTGCAGGGTCGATGTATGACTTTGGAATTATGGGTGAAAATGGATGGATCGGTTATGCTCACCCTGCGGATAACGATTCCCTTGCCTATCCTGACATCAGTTCTGCTACTGATTTGACATGGAATAATTTCAGTGCCGGTACCGGCGTCTGCACCGCTGTGCCAGAAGCAGTGAATGGCCAGCCGGTATGGGGTACCAAGGTGTTACCTATTAGTGATGATGTTATGATCCCAAGGCCCGCTGATGGGTCTACAGGTCTTTTTTTCGTTGATTTCACATCGAGCGCTCAGTTTGCAAAAGACGAGTATATTGCAGTAGTAGTAACCTACCTGACTGATGATGCCGGTGATCCTGCTAATGAAGCAACAATGATTAACCTTAATGCTGGGGATGCGTCAAATATCTACCCAGTTCCCGGCCTTATGTATTACGGATCTGGCTGCAGCGGTCCCAGCGGCGAACATGGTTGGCACATAATGAACTACGCATGGAAGTTTCAGTATGTAGTAAATATATTTGGCGATATTCCGCCAGATATTGAAGTGTATCACGTGGGCATGTCTACTACAACCGGATTACCAGATCCCATACCACCGTATGAAGATATTCTAGTCCAAGCACTAGTTAACGATACTAATCCTGCTGGTGGCTCAGAAGGTGTTGAAATAGTTGGCCTGCACTGGCAGCGTAACTCTCTTACAGCCGATACAAATTCAATTGCAATGCAAGTCGCCTATAATCTAGTAATAGAACAGTATGTTTTTCACAGAAGAATAGATGGCTATGGTAATGGCACCACAGTGTATTGGTGGATATCTGCCATGGATGTTGAAGGCAATATTGCTACTACAAATAAGCGATCCTATATTATAGGAACCTTGGGAACAGACAATGATTTTACGCCTTATAAGTTTGATTTACATGGAAACTATCCGAACCCTTTCAACCCAGTTACGAACATCATTTATTCCATGGGCACCGCATCCGATGTGACCATCATGGTCCATAATATTCAAGGACAGTTGGTTAAGAACCTTTTTATTGGTAATGTAAAACCGGGACAGCATACTGTGTCCTGGAATGGCACAAATAATTTTGCTCAATCTGTACCTTCTGGTATCTATATTTACTCGGTAAAGTCTGACCGGCAGATCCTCGTTGGAAAAATGATGCTGCTGAAATAATTATCAGCCAGTGCAAGACATTCACGAAGGCGAGAAAAATATTGATTAAATTTTTCCCACTGTTTTTTTTTATTACGAGTTCTGCCCTTTTTTCCCAAGGAGGCACCATATCTGGTATGGTTCAAGATGATAAGGGGAAACCACTTGCTGGTGCGAATGTGATCCTTAAAAATACTGTTTTGGGAGCAGCAACCGATGACCAGGGGAATTATATCATCCATAAAATACCTATCGGTAAACCTTACCAGTTAACTGTAATGTATATCGGCCACAGAACAGTAACCAGAGACGTTCTTTTGCAAGAAGGAGAAGTGCTTACTGCAGATTTTATCATGAAACAATCTCTAATTGACTTGGATGAGATCGTTGTTTCGGCCAGTTTCAGTGAACGGAAAAAGAGAGCCCAGGCATCTCCAGTCACGATCATTTCTCAAGATGAACTACGTAGGCTCCCATTGCGAAGTGTTGATGAAGTTTTATCGGGGAAAGTTCCCGGTGGTTATGCAAATCTACCCCATAGGCCCGGACAAAACAATTATGCGTTTACTTTGCGTGGTGGTACAAGCGGTGCAGGAAGACCACTTGGCGATGTAAAAATATATGTGGATGGTGTTGAACTGCTTGGATTTGATGTTCAATCAAATCCTGGCATTACCGATTTTATTGATCCCAGTGACATTGAAAAAATTGAAATAGTGCGTGGCCCTATGGGATCTACTCTACATGGGGCTAATGCCCAAAGCGGAATAATTCATATTTTCACCAAAAGAGGCTCGGGATCCAGAAAGACCGTAATGAGAATGAAAATAGCCCGAAAAAACACATCCGCGCCAATTTTAAAGGATTATAAAGGAAATAATAATGTGGTTGGACAGGAACTTTCGTTCAGTCTTAGTGGTCGAAGCTCGTCCGATATTAGTTATAACCTGGGAGCCAACAGGACTGTAGATGAAGAAGTGATGCCCAGCAACGGAAAAAATATTGAACTATTAAAGCTGCATGGTGCCCTAAATGCAAGAATAGGCTCAGCAAAGATTGATATCAAAACATTTCAGAGTTGGGGTGAACAAGGGTTTATCAGCAATCTATTCCATTTATTAAAATATCAAGAAGAAAGAGGCTGGACAGATGCGCCAGGTCACTGGGCTGACTCTGTATCTGATGGATCCATAAAATACTACAAACCCGGATTCAGTTTAAACTTTACCCAAAATTTTAATCCAAACTGGTATCAGACACTTATTATTGGCAATGATACCCGGCAATCTCTATATAGGAAGTGGGGCAGCAGTGGCAGCGGGAGTTACTTGAAGCATGATTGGAACCGAACCACCATGAACTACTTTTGGCACTTTAAAAAGAAATTCCCAAACCTGGCAGAATTGGATGTCACCGCTGGCGTACAGCGAACCCAGAGCAGTAATGTACGATTATCTGGAACAGTGGATGAGGCGAAAGACCAATATTATTATGATGATTTTGAAGATGGATCACTCGTAGATCAAAGCAATAGTAATATGGGATATTATGCCGAAGCCGTACTGGGTTATCAGGATAGACTTTTCTTAACAGTTGGCGAACGGATGGAAGAGAATGAATATTTTGGCAGGGATTACGGCAGACATTTCAGCCCTCGTTTAGGCTTGTCCTATATCTGGGAACTAGGTAACCTGATTTGCAAGACAAGGGCCGCATGGGGTAGTGGTGGTATCAATCCACCACAAGCGATGCAGGCGCTGCCCAGTGAATCAAGCTACAATATTAACATTGGTAACCCTAATCTACGACCTGAAAGACAGTCAGGATATGAAGTTGGGGGCGATTTTTATATTGGTGATAATTTTTTTCTGGAAGTCACCTATTTTGATCAACTTTTTCTAGATGGCATTCAGAATGATCCTAGTATAGATGACTTGCAGACCCTGAAGCAGGAATATTGGTATATTAATTTCGGGGAAATTATTAACAAGGGCTGGGAATTTGCAGTCAAGACAAGGTTTGGACCTTTGGACATTAATGCCACCTATTCTATTTTGGACAGCAGGTGGGGGCAGGATTCTATCCGGCAAAATGATCAGGTTTACGAGGGGTTTTTTGATGAAGGGGTTAGAAGAAACGATGTCCCCACGTCTACTGCAAACCTGTCTCTTGCGTATAGTTTACCTGGAATTACATCAAAAAATCGTAAAGGTGGTACTTTAGTTATAGATCTAAACTATACCGGCGAAAAGAAAGGTAGAGATTGGCTGCTCTATTATGACGGGTTTTATAATCCAGATGTTGATCCTTTCAGTTATTACAGTAAAGATGTATTGATAAATTATAAGCCCTACGTAACGGTTCGTTTGCGCGGTAATTATTGGTTTACCAATAATCTGGCCGCCTATTTAGATATTCGCAACTTGACGGAACATGAAGATATATCTAGAGGAATTACACAACCTGCATTGGGTAGACAAATGGTTTTTGGTCTGGATTTAGAATTTTAAGTTTTCAGTACTAAAATAATAAATAAAAGGTATAAATAATGATGACGCGTTTCATAAAAATATATACATGGTTGTTTTTTACTGCTTGTTTGATGATATCCTGCAGTAGTTATGATTTTTCAGGTGTCTTTTCCACATTACCAGCCAAGCCTCAAGCCGGAGAAATAGTAACCCTGCTTTACAATCCGAAAGGAACTGTTCTGGAAGGTTCAAATCAAGTATCGGCTATAGTTCGAACATATGCAGACCGGGATTTACAGCCAGTTTCCATGTTTTCCATGCCTAATAATGTGGTAGATACTGAAGAATATAAAATGAAAAGAAAGCAAGACGGCTGGTTGGTGGAAATACTGGTTCCGGATTCTGTTGTCGGTTTAGTTGTTACCCTGCATAATGAAACAGATACGGACTATAGTGAGGGGTTGGGATACTGGGTGCCATTGCATACATCAGATCAACATCTTTTACCAGGGGCCGAGGCTGGCTATGCTGCGGCACTAGTGCGTCGGGGTTGGGGCGCTAAGTTGGATAAGACACTTTATGCAGATACTTTGCTGGGTTTTTATAATAATGAATTTTCCCGAAACCCCGCTAAAAAGGCAGACTTTTCATTTTCTCATTTTTCCGCATTGAAAAAAAGTAAGGGCGAGGATGCTTACCTTGAAATTGAGGCTAACCTTGAGGCCTTAAATATTCCGGATCAATGGACAGAAGAACACTTGTTTTTCCTTAGTGCCTGGTATGGTGCAGTTAAGAACCAGGAAAAGGCAGATTATTTTAAAACTAAATCTCGGGAAAAATTTCCCACTGGCCGCTGGGTACAACGGGAAGAAGCTATTGAATTTTATAAAAAAGTTGGGTCGACTGAGAAGAAAGAATTTCTAGACGAATTTGAAGCCAAGTACCCAGATCATTCCGGTTTAAGTTATATGCGTGGTGTGATTATCGGGGAATATATAAAAGAAGGTTCCTATAAACAGGCATTTGAATATTATACAACTCTTAATAATAAGCCATGGAGTGAACGACCGGTATTTTCCGCTGTAAATAGCAATAAAGATATAGAAAATGATGAATTACGTCCATTATTAGAAATAATAAATAAATCTGTTGCTGCTTATCGGCAGGAATATGATGAACCAAGTGCTACAAAGCCGCGGTTAAAAATTTCGGGTACATGGAAAGAGACTAGAGCAACGCAGCTCGCTTTGGCCCTGGATGCTTACGGGCTGGTAACCAACGCAATAGGCAATACTACCGAAGCGTTAACCTATTGTGAAGAAGCATATCAGCTAACCAAAAAGCAGCATAAACAGGTAAACGAGCACTATGCTGCAATATTATTGAAGAATGGTTCTACGGCTATAGCAAAAGAAATTCTAGAAGAGAGTATTATTAGTGGTATCCAAACTCCAGATATGGAAAAAATCCTGCAAGAAATTTTCATTGGCACCCAAGGGTCAGAAGCGGGTTTTTCATCTTATTATTCTGATTTGAAAACCAAGGCATTTGGGGATCTCAAGGCCAAAATTGAATCTGAACTGGTAACACAAAGAGCCCCGTCATTCACCCTTTCAGATACAGATGGTAAAGAAGTATCTTTATCTGACTACCAAGGGAAAATAGTGATTTTGGATTTTTGGGCAACCTGGTGCGGGCCTTGTAAAGCCTCTTTCCCCGCTATGAAAAAAGCGCGTAATAAGTATGAGAAAGAAGTAAAAATCTTATTTGTTAACTCTAAAGAAACAGCAAAAGATAAACTTCAGGCCGTAAAAGATCTGATGGAAGAAAATGACTATCCTTTCCACGTATTGATGGATAATAAGAATGCAGTTTTTGAATCCTACGGCATATCACTTTTGCCTACAAAAGTCATCATTGGCAAGGATGGCAATATCCGCCACAGAAGCTTTGGCTTTCGGGGTGAAACGGAATTGCTGGATGAGTTGGATGCGATTATTTCTATCCTCAGCTCATAATAGTTAACCTTAATTCTGGTTTCTCATGGGCTGTTAATTTTGTTAATCGCAAACTTTGATCCATTACTTTAAACGATTTTTTAAGACGATATATTTCTTGGTTCTTTATAATATACTCAATACATTTTTAACTGGAGTGGGTGAGATTTATTTCAATCAAAACAAAAGGAGTTCCTATGTTTAATAAGTTAATGTCAATCGTTTTAGTCGTATCCCTGCAGTTTATTTTTGCTCAAGGTTATAGTCCTCCAGAAGGCTATAATCCTAACAGTGATTTTAGCTTGGACTGGTCGCTGAATGCTCATAGTGGGGGGAATGCAACTTTTTTTTCTGATTTCCAGGCCCTTGGTGCACAGAGTGTGCTAGCGGGAATGGATTTTGACGGTGATGGTTTGCACGAAATATTATTTTCTATTGATGAAACCTTGGCTCCTGGTGGTCCAGATCCGGGCTATCTAGGTGTTTACCTATATGAAAAAGGCCCTGGTGATGGTGGTGGCTTTCAACATGTGTGGCATTTTGTTACACCTGATCCCGGCAACAGCCTTCCTGGCATGTTTTATGGTGATATTGATGGTGATAGCTTGCAGGAGATTTATTTTGGTGTACCGCCAGCAAGTGGTTCTAACGATGATACATGGGGCACTTATATTTTTGAACAAGATGCAGCCGGTGTCTTCCCGGATGCACCTACCTTGTTGTTTCAGTACGGGATGACATCTGCGGATAATTTTCGTCCAGCGGGCTTTGCTTTAGGCGATGTGGATGGGGATGGAAAAGTAGAGCTTTGTACGGTCGATCGCGGCACGAGGAAACTATCTATTGATGCACTGGCAACAACTGGTCTGGATGAATTCTCTACTTTTACCAATGAATTTTTAGATACAGAAAACCTAGGCGGCGGCAGTATATATAATGTGGACGTTGTGGATTTTGACATGGATGGTAACTACGAGGTCTGGGTAAACACTTGGGATAACTTCAGTATGGCTGTTTTTGAAGCTCAGGGAACAGACACATACGCTTTATCTGTAGACTTGAATAGTATGTTTGCTGATGGTGACCCGGCATCCTTTCGGAGAAATGGATTTGCATTCCATGATGCTGATGGTGACGGTGATTCAGACGCCTGGTTTCCAATGACCAATGGAAAATTGTATTATCTGAATAATACTTTAAATGATACCCTCGTTCTTGCCACTTCAACCTCACAAGCTAATGGCGGATTTGAAGATGGGGTGACAGGTTGGGGTTTCTGGCCTGATCCTATGGTTAACATGGCTGTGGTAGCTACAGGTGACACAATGTACAACACTGATAGTACATTTACTGCGTTTGAGGGTACCTCAGCGCTTAAGATTTGGGGATTATCCTCTGGCGGTGCCAACATGGAAAATAATGTATTACAGGCCTATATGGATGATAATGCATTGGCAGTCGGTTCGCAGTTTGTAGCATCTGCAGAGTTTTATACCAATAGTGCTGATGATCTAAACCAAGATGATGCGTACGGCGTTCTGTTTGCTAAGTATTTTGGTGATAACTGGTCGTGGATTGGTATGCAAACAGAGAGTTTTCAAGGTATGGCTCCTGATGAATGGCACCATAAGGAAGTACTTTGTACAGTTCCCGAAGGTGCTGTAATTGTACAGGTAGGTGTAATGCATGTACAGCCGAGTGATACATCGAATGGTTCTTTTTATGTCGATGATGTAAATATGCACATGGTTGAATCAATTGGCGTTGATCTTCTTGTTGCAGGGGATTTCAGTGAAGTACTTACTTTCGGTGAAAGAAATCGCGGCAGCGATATGGGTGATATTGATGGTGATGGCAAAATGGATATTATTGCCAACACTGGAACCAAAGAAACTGTTAT
>FAXC01000116.1_pt1 | contig 19282 bp, 15 predicted proteins | sample 734421 | NCBI WGS metagenome assembly FAXC01 (sample SAMEA3597868, study PRJEB11362) | hydrothermal vent metagenome | biome: marine hydrothermal vent biome; feature: marine hydrothermal vent; material: ocean water | place: Atlantic Ocean | collected 2010-09-19/2010-10-04 | reverse complement strand
TGCGGTACACATAGTGGAACAAATTGATGACGACACTATGGAAATCTTGGAAAGACTCTGTGCTGGGATTAACGCGAGGATCGATGAACTAGATGGGAAGTACCCGGTTGAATTTAAATTATTGAGATCCGCACCCGTTCGCTGGAAACCAGTGGACGTGATTGCCTACGGTCGATTAATGGCCCACGATTTACAGCAATCCTGGAAACCTGAAATATTGTTCGGTGCTTTGGCACAATATTTTGGCCCCGAGAAACTTAATGAGTTGTTTCCGCTATACGAACCCTTTCGCCCTACCATATCTGAAGCTATAAACTATCCCCATGCAAATTTATTATTTTCTACGCTTTGGGATTTGGAATACAATATACGTGAACTTACAGGTACAAATGGAACCAGCATTGGTTCCAATAGTTGGGTGATTTCAGGTGCTCGCTCAGAAACAGGAAAACCAATACTTGCTAACGACCCGCACTTAAAGTTTACCCAGCCTGCGAAATGGTATGAAATGCATTTAAAAGGCGGACGTTTCGATGTCAGTGGTGCCTTTTTAGCCGGATTTCCGCTGCCGGTTCTTGGACAGAACGCAGCTATGACTTGGGGTTTTACTAATATTATGGCTGACGATATTGATTTTTTTATCGAGAAAATTCATCCAAATAATCCGAACAAATATCGCCATGGGGACAACTGGCTGGATATGGTTATTAGAGAGGAAGTCATTCCGCGTAAGAACGGCGGAGACACAACCATAGTGATTCGGGAAACACACCACGGACCTGTCATTAGCGACGTTCACCCATTATTAAAAAATGAGCGAAAAGTTGTTTCAATGGCTTGGACCGGAAACCAAATCACAGAAGAGATCAGCACTTTATCAAAAATTGGATTAGTAAATGACTGGGACGGTTTCACTGAAGTTGTAAAAAAATTCTCCGTACCAGGTCAAAACATTATTTTTGCTGATACTGCAGGTAATATAGGTTGGCGCGCAGCAGCGCTAATCCCAATTCGCATAAAAGGCGGAAGCTTATTGCCGCGGCCCGGATGGGATCCAGCCTATGATTGGCAAGGATTTATACCGTTAGATGAAATGCCGTTTCTGTACAACCCAGATAAGGGGTACATCGCCACAGCAAATAATAAGATAGTAGACGATGATTATCCATACTATATATCAAACCAATGGGCCGAACCAAGTAGAATAGAACGCATTGAGGAATGGCTGGATTCCAAAGAAAAATTAACTGTGGAAGACATGAAAACACTGCAGAACGACTGGCTTTCTCCCTTTGCCAGAGAGGTGGTGCCAAACATTATAGAATGGTTACCACAGGACCTCAATGAGAATGAAATAACAGCCCTGAAAATTTTGAATGATTGGGATTATATCGAAGATAAAGAGTCAGCTGCCGCTCTTATTTTTCACACGGTTTTAGATGAATTATTACACAATATTTATGAAGATGAGCTGGCAATGATCGACGATAAAGCTTTTGACGCCTTAGTACATTTCTCCATGTTGCCTTACCGTAATATTCATTGGGTACTAGCAGAAGGCCAGTCTAGTTGGGTCGATGATGTAACGACGCCTGACCACACTGAAACACGTACTGATATTGTCAGTAAATCATTTAGAAACGCCGTCAAACGCATTGAGCTTGAGGTGGGTATCAACCCCGCTATCTGGTCTTGGGGATCTGTTCATACCTTAACACACCCCCACCCGCTTGGGAAAATAAATATTTTGGATAAACTATTTGGCTTCAACGTTGGTTCATTCAAGACAGGCGGATCCACAATGACCGTGAACAAAGGTGAATATGAGGTTTTACAGGATTTTGATCAAAGTGTTGGCGCAAGTTTTAGGCGAATTGTTGATCTAAATAATATGAATAACACACAGTTTGTTATCCCTACTGGACAATCGGGACAGCCAAATAGCCCCCATTATGATGATCAAGCAGCTCTTTACAATGCGGGGAAATATAGAACCACCTGGTTTGATGAAGATTATATTCGCAACAATAAACAATTCCGTCACTTGGTGTTATTACCCGATTAATGATACCGTTTTTACTTATACTTTTTCTGTTTATTGCAATTGTGTTAAACCATTTATATTTATGGAAACCGCGTGACGTGTCCTTATTTTATAATGGAAATAGTCCATTATGGTTTGCCCATCGCGGAGCCTCAACCACCGCCCCTGAAAACACGATATCTGCATACACCCAAGCCATGAAGAGCGGTATGCCAGCGCTTGAGATTGACGTAATTCGTACCCTTGATGGCGTATTATTGTGTTCGCATAATTTTGATTTAGAGAGGAAAACAGATTATGATGGCTATATTGATGAATTGCCTTACGCTAGAATTAAAGATGCAAATACCGCTTTAAACTGGAATTCTAAAAGAGAGGGGCTGCCAAAACTAGAGGATGTGCTTAAGATAGTACCAAAACATATAAGATTAAATATTGAAATCAAATCTCGATCATTTCATGATATATCAGCGGTCCGCGATGTCATCGAATTGATCAAAGGGAAAGATTTCATAAATAGAACAATAATATCAAGCTTTAATCCTCTTGTCATTTGGTATGTAAAATGGATAAACCCGCACATATGGACTGGTTTCTTATATAAAAACCTGGATTATTTTTTCATGATCAACGTTATTCATCCCGATTGTCTGCACACCACAGCTGAACTTGTTTCAGAAAGTTTAGTCAAATTCGCTAAACAGAGGGGCTTCGCCCTAAACATCTGGACGGTGAATACTAAGCCAGCCATAGATTGGCTGATAGATTTAAAAGTTGATGGCATTATTACTGACCGGATAGAATTTTTACCAAACTAGAAATATTATGGATAAAACAATTCGTTGGGGAATTTTAGGGTGTGGCAATATTGCCAATAAGTTTGCAACCGACTTACAAATGGTTTCAGGATCAGTGTTGCGCGCTGTAGCGTCTCGGGACCCTGAACGCGCGCAGAAATTCGCAATAAAACACACCGCCGAAAGAACATATAGTAATTACACTGCTTTGGTTAATGATCCAGATTTGGACGTAATTTATGTGGCCACAACACATAATTTTCATTATGAGCACGCAGCGCTTTGCTTAGCAGCAAACAAAGCTGTTTTGTGTGAAAAACCTATATGCGTTAATGCTCAAGAAGCACAAAAACTAGTAGAGCTATCCAGAAAAAAAGACATATTTCTGATGGAAGCGATGTGGACACTATTTTTTCCTACGGTCACTCGTTTGATAAAAGACATAGATAGTGGTATTATAGGAACCCCACAACTGGTTCAGGCAGATTTTGGCATAACAAAACCGCCAGAAGCTGGTTCAAGGTTTTATGAAAAAAAACTCGCCGCCGGGGCGTTGCTAGACCTGGGTATTTATACTATTAATTTTTCAAATATTGTATTCAGATCCAAACCGAAAGGAATTAGTGGTTATGCCCAATTTACAGATCAAGGCGTCGATCGACTTTCGACCTATAATCTTATTTATTCGGAGGGCCGACAAGCCTTGTTGAGCGCGGCAATTGCACTGCCCACACCACATCAGGCGAGGATATATGGAGACAAGGGAAGAATTGTGGTAGACGACTTTTATCATCCCCAGCAATATCAGATTATCCTGAACGGTAAAAAACCGAAACTGGTAAATGATGGTTTTGATGGTTTCGGTTATCTGTATGAAGCTAGGGAAGTCCAGCAGTGTTTGCTTGATGGGAAAACTGAAAGCACAATATGTCCATTAGATGAAACAGTAGCAACTATGAGGATTATGGATGATTTGCGGAAACAGTGGGGTCTCAGGTATCCAAATGAAAATTAAACAATGATTCGTAAAGTATTATTAGCACTATTTTTCATAACTATGAATGCGCAGGAAAACAATGTAGTCAGTAAGCTCGAAACGATTGATTTAAAATCTCGATCTAGAAAAATTATCTACGAAGGAACAGAACATTTTGAAGCCCCAAACTGGAGTTTAGACGGTAAATATTTAATCTTTAATAAGAATGGCAGCTTGTATAAACTACCTTTGAAGTCATCAACTCCACAGTTAATTGATACTGATTTTGCAGATCGATGTAACAACGATCATGGTATTTCACCCCAGGGAGATAAATTGGTGCTAAGCCACTCCAACAATATGTCCGGAAAATCTCTAATTTATATATTACCGATTAATGGAGGGACACCTAGGCTGATCACAGAAAAAGGTCCTTCTTATTGGCACGGCTGGTCTCCAGACGGTAAAACACTTGCTTATTGCGGCGCAAGAAATAATAATTATGATGTATACACTATTTCCACTAAAGGAGGTAAAGAAAAACGCCTAACCAACACACCGGGCCTTGATGATGGCCCAGATTATTCACCCGATGGTAAATATATTTACTTTAACTCGGTCCGGACCGGGACAATGCAGATCTGGCGCATGGATGCCAATGGGTCTAATCAGCAGCAAATTACGTTTGACAAATTTAACGATTGGTTTCCACACCCATCACCGAATGGAAAATGGGTTGTATTTTTAAGCTATATTGATAAAGTGGACCCAGGATCACACCCGCCATTTAAACAAGTCATGCTGCGTATGATAAATATTGATGGAGGAGAGCCTATCGTGCTAACCAAATTATTTGGGGGTCAAGGAACTATTAATGTGCCATCTTGGTCACCAGATAGTGAGCGTATAGCTTTCGTCAGCTATGAATTAGTAGAATGATTTTTCTTCAAGTATAACTTAGTGCTTGAAGCAGCGTCTTCCTGTAAACACCATGGCAATACCATGATCATCGCAGGCAGCAATTACTTCTTGATCACGAATAGACCCGCCCGGCTGAATCACGGAACGGATACCCGTATTGGCAATTTTATCGATGCTATCGCGGAACGGAAAAAATGCATCAGAGCATAAAATACTATTATCCAGTCTTTCACCGGCCTTTTTCAAAGCGATATTTACCGCATCCACCCGGCTTACCTGACCTGCGCCTATACCAATAGTTTCATTATCCTTCACCAATAATATTGCGTTTGACTTCACGTGTTTCAACACCTTCCAACCAAAAAGCATAACTTTCATTTCACTATCTGAAGGAGCCGCCTTGGTTACAGTTTTTATTTCATCCAAAGTCAGCACACTGGTGTCCGTATCCTGTACAAGAATACCACCATCTATATTGCGGACTTCCAATTTATTTTCCCGCGCAGTGACATCCCCTACCTCCAAAACTCGTAAATTTTTCTTTTTTGATAGAATAGATAGAGCCCTGTCTTCAAATGAAGGCGCTAAAACAATTTCAACAAATACACTGCTTATAGCTTCTGCCACAGCAATAGTACAGACCCTGTTTAAAGCAATAATACCACCGAAAGCAGAAAGGCTGTCGGAGTTGAAAGCGCGGGTATAAACATCAATTAATTCGTCACCAATCGCTACACCACAGGGGTTGGCATGCTTCACAACGACACAGGCTGTTTGGTCAAATTCCTTAAGGCAGCTCAAGGCTGCATCTGCGTCCATGATATTATTGTATGAAAGCTGCTTACCTTGGTGAATTTTTGCGTTCAGGATATTTTTTGAATGGTTGTTAGGGTCCTGATAAACCGCTGCCGATTGGTGGGGGTTTTCACCATAACGCATTGCCGAGCGCTTGTTATAGGTTAAAGAAAGGTCGTTCGAAAATTTCTCATCTTTCAAGTAATTATGAATAATAGTGTCATATTGTGCAGTATGTCCAAATGCCTTTGCAGATAACTTTTTACGTGTTTCGAAACTGATTTCTACAAACTCGTCTAGCTCATCGATTATACTTTGGTAGTCCTGCGGATTAACCACTACAGTTACCCAACCCACGTTTTTAGCGGCACTACGAATCATTGTTGGCCCGCCAATATCCACATTATCCATCGCCGCCATTAAATCACAGTCAGCCTGAGAGATCATCTTAGAAAACGGATAAAGATTGCAAACCACAAGATCAATCCACCTTATATTGTTGGCCTTTGCGTCATCTGCGTGTTTATCCCGCAGACCCAAAATGCCGCCCTCAACCAGCGGGTTAATTGTTTTTATTCTTCCATCCATTATTTCTGGGAATCCAGTATAGGTACTTATGCCTGTTACTCGCAAACCGGCATCACTTAATGTTTTTGCTGTGCCACCGGTTGATATAATTTCAACACCATGCTGATTTAGCGATTCAGCCAGATCCACGATTCCTGTTTTATCAAAAACAGATAGCAAGGCCCGTTGGATTTTTATTTTTTGTTTATTCAAATGAATCGGATAATCGGTTGTTTCAATTTAGTATTTATTAGCAATCATTTCGATGGCTTCAATAAACGCCATTCCTTCCAATTCTTGCACTTTTGTTTTTAGTGATTCGACCGTGTCCCCTCCACCCACAGCACATTTTTTCTGGATTAGTATTGGCCCGGCATCCACTTCTTCGGTTACAAAATGTATTGTACACCCCGTTTCCATATCACCGTTCCGCAAAACTTCTTCGTGAACATTGGTATCCATCCCCCCGGCGTATTTGGGTAAAAGCGATGGATGTACGTTCAGTATTCGATCTTGCCATTTTCGGCAAAATTCTGCGCTTAGAATTCGCATAAAACCGACCAGCAACACAAGGTCAGCGTTGTGTTGAAGTAATGCTGCTGTTATTTCTCGATCATATTCATCTCTTGTTTTTCCTGCATGGGGAATAAAAATGTCCGGGACATTATGATTTCTTGCACGCTCTAAAATGTATGAATTTTCCCTGTTTGAAACCACAACCACAACCGTTGCATCCAACGCATCGTTATGGATTGCATCTAATATGGCCTGTAGATCGGTGCCCTTGGTTGAACCAAGCACACCAAGCCGCATCATCGTAGTAATTTCATCTGGTCAACCCGTTTTTGCACCAAAGCGTCTGTTCCAATATCTGCGCGGTGAAATAACGGTCCACCCACAGCAGAAACTTCCTTTTCTGCTATTTGTTCTGCTGCAGAAATAGATTCTGCTATACCAACAACTGCAACAGTCCGACTTCCCGCTTCTATAAGTTTTCCATTATGTACATCCACCGACGCATAAAATAAGCTATCGGGGTTTTCAATATTTGAAAGATCAATAGATTCACCTTTTATGGGGTTATCGGGATAGCCTTCCGGCACAGCATATTTACATACGGTAGCCTTGTTTTTGAAGCGCACGTCAACCTGATTTAGTCTACCATCGGTAATACCATTGCAAATTTCAATAAAATCAGACTCTAAGAGCGAAAGAACATTCATGGCTTCCGGGTCCCCAAAGCGTGCATTGTACTCAATTAATTTTACACCATCTGCTGTAGTAATGAATCCGCCATAAAGCACACCCCTGTATCCGTCACCAAATTTGTTTTTCAATGCTTTTGCGGTGGCGATATTGATTTCATGGGCTTGATTAACATCATATTTTGTCAAAAAAGGCAGGGAGTGGTCCCCGTCGGAATAGGTTCCCATACCACCCGTGTTGGGACCAGTATCACCTTCATAGGCACGCTTATGATCTTGTACTGCAGGCATATGCTTGAGGTTTTCCCCATCACAAAAACTCATTAGTGAGAATTCCTGGCCGATAAGTTTTTCCTCAAGCACAAAAACACCACCTTTTTCTACTAGTTCCTGACAATAGATTTTTGCATCATCGTGTGAATGAAGATGATCACCCGACACCTTAACTCCCTTACCTCCAGCCAGCCCATCGTATTTTACCACATAGTTTTCACCTAGTTCGCCCAAAAATTCTGCTACCCCGCTCAAAGATGAAAATGTTTTGTATTTGGGGCAGGCAGGAATATTGTATTCGGTGAGCAGGTCGCGAGTAAAGGCTTTTGATGTTTCTATCTGAGCCAGATCTTTCCTTGGACCCACCACCCTAACGTCCCTGTCCCAAAGCACATCAGCAGCACCGACAGCCAATGGATTTTCAGGGCCGATAATTGCCAGATCAACCTCCCTTTTCTCGGCATAGCTGGTTATTGTGTGTGTATCATTAATATTCGCAACCGTAAGATCAGCACAAAGTTCTGCGATACCTGGATTTACATTAGATCCCAGACAGAATATTTCTTTATCTTTTGGGGATCGTTCGAGGGCTCTTACAATTGCATGTTCTCTGGCTCCAGAGCCAATAACTAATATATTCATAGTAGACTTAGTTGCCGTTGCGGTCGTTAATACGCATCGATTCCAGTTGTTGAATTTTTTTAATATTCATCTCACTGGTGATGTAATGTTTATCAAAACAAGCCATACATGGTCGATCAATATGATGATCACCTTTGCGCATAACTGCTTCTGCCAGATCATCAATATTTTGGTAAAACAGTAAATCTACATCCAGGTATTGTCTGATCTCATCCACGGATTTATTGTTGGCTATTAGTTCCGCGCGAGTGGGCATGTCCACTCCATAAAAACAAGGCGATTGCACAGGCGGAGAAGCCACAGCAAAGTAAACTTCAGTTGCACCAAAATCTTTTAGCATGCGTACGATTTCACGGGAAGTATTTCCACGAACAATACTGTCATCAACAATCATCACTTTTTTTTCGGAGATTTCTGTAACCTGAGGAGTCAGTTTATAGCGCAAAGATTTCTTACGGGCTTTTTGTCCGGGCATAATAAACGTGCGCCCGATAAAAGGATTTTTATATAATCCTTCTGAATAACGAACACCCAGCGCTGTTGCCATTGAAAGAGCAGCAGTATTTGCTGTGCTTGGTGCTGGAATAATAATATCAGGAATTTTTTCAGGGTATTTATTTTTCCACCCCTCAGCTAGGTTTTGTCCCATTCGTAGTCGTGCCCGGTACACACTTACGTCATTCAGGGTAGCGTCTGGCCGCGCAAAGTAAACGTATTCAAAGATACAGGGGTTAAATGACTTTTTCATTAGGCGCTTACTAAACACCTTGCCCCCTTCACTTATATAAATTAATTCTCCCGGCAGTACATTCCCATCTGGTTTAAATCCTAGCGGGTAAAACATGGTATTCTCTGAAGCAATAATATAATCGTGTTCACCATTGCTATTGGATCTTATCCCCTTAACTAAAGGCCTGATACCATGTGGATCCCGAAAAGCAACCAAACCCTTGCCGATAACCAATGCAACGACAGAATATGCACCATGGACATGTTCGTAAATATTTTCTAGCGCAGAGCATAGGCCGTCGAAAAATTCTTTATCATTGTCATGTTTATTTCTATCATGCAGTAGTTCGGCAAATAAATGCAGCAACACCTCTGTATCACTATTTGTATTTAAATAACGGGATTCGTTGCTGGTGATATTTTTTGCAAGTTCATTATAATTAGTAAGGTTTCCATTATGTGCTAGGGCGATACCATAAGGAACAGATGTCCAAAACGGCTGTATTTCACCATGGCCAAAACCACCATGTGTAGGATACCGGGTATGGGCGATACCAATATTACCTTTCAAGCGCTTTATCTTTTTTTCGGTAAAGATATCGCGCACCAGGCCCAGACCCTTCGTTTTGTGCATGTGTTTATTATAGGTGGTGATTCCTGCCGCATCTTGACCACGATGCTGTAAATGGATCAGGCTGTCATAGAGCTCTGTTGCTACTGGTTTATGAGAATAAATGCCAGCTAGACCACACATTATTTCAGCTGTGCAAGTTTATGGGCTAACCCGGTATAATCTGCCGGTGTCAATTTCAGCAAATTATTTTTATCATCTGTAGTAATATTTAAATCGGAAATTAATTTATGAATTGTTTCCTGATCAAGACAGTTACCCCGCGTTAAATTTTTTAATTTATTATAAGCACCCGGGTGTCCATTTTTTCGCAATATTGTTTGTATTGCCTCAGCCAACACTTCCCAGTGTTTATCTAATTCAGCACACATATTTTCTTGATTAATAGTAATGCGATCAAGGCCTTTCAGCAGATTGTTCAAACCTACAAAACTGTGACCAAGAGCCACACCCTGATTTCTAACCACAGTGCTACCGGATAAATCGCGCTGCATGCGGGAGACTGTCAGTTTGCTGGCGAGGTGGTTTAGTACGGCATTAGCTAAACCACAATTTCCTTCGGCATTTTCAAAATAGATAGGGTTTATTTTATGCGGCATAGTAGATGATCCGGTCTCGCCAGTTATCTTTTTCTGCCCCAGAATTGCGCGGCTGATATATAACCACATATCTCGGGTAAAGTCAATTAGAATGGAATTGATCCGAGCGAGAATATGATAACTTTCTGCTAGGGAATCATGTGGTTCTACCTGAGTGGTCACGGGGCTTGGATTCAGTCCAAACCGTTTTACCAAGCGCCCGGAAAAGCGGATCCAATCTATTCCCGGATAGGCCACTATATGGGCGGCCCAGGTACCAGTAGCGCCACTGATTTTTCCCTGTAAACGCTGTTCTTTTAACATGGCTGCCTGCCTGTTCAGGCGGCGGTGAAAGACAGCCATTTCTTTGCCGAATGTGGTGGGTGTAGCTGCCTGACCGTGGGTAAGGGCCAGCATAGCTACGGAACTGTAAAGACGGCTTAATTTCTTAATTTCTTTTTGCAGGGCATTTAACATCGGCAGGTAAACATATTTCATTCCATCCCGCCACATCAAGCTGTAGGCAATATTGTTTATGTCTTCAGATGTAAGTCCAAAATGTACCCAGGGAATGAATTTGCTTAAATTGATTTTTTGTAATTTTTCACCCATGTACTGCTCTATTGCTTTTACATCATGATTTGTTTGAGTTTCAATTTTTTTTATACGCCGCGCTGCTCGCGAATCAAATTTCTCATACAGTTTTCTTAATGTTGTTTGTACTAAGTTGGGCATTGGCGGCAGGGCAGTAATTTTATTTTCATTACTTAAGGCGATCAGATATTCAACCTCCACCTGTAGCCTGTAGCGCATTAGCGCTGATTCAGAGAAATAATGTGATAAGACAGCAGCATCTTTATTATAGCGCCCATCCAGAGGGGATATACTGTCCAGTTGATCAGGCACCAAATATCCGCTTAACCGCCAAGGCACAATTTCCCGGGTCGAGCACAGTAAGTACAGGTGTATTGCTAGGCATCTGGATTGTGGAATGGATATTAACCAACATATCGGTCTTATCAGAAAAAGGCGGGCAGGCCAAGGTGGGGAATTCTGAATTGGCGGCCACAAACCCAGACAGGGCGTTGGAGCGGCCAGCAATAGTAATATATACCAGGTCTTTTTCGTTCTTATTGCTATCTAGGATGTCCAAGACTTTGCGTGGATCCTTATGCGCAGAGGCGGCATGTTGTTCCCATTGTATCCCGTAATTATCAAGCTTATCGGTAATTTTCTTTGCGTGGTGCTCATCAGATGTTGAACCCATAATAATAACTGTTTTCATTTATAAGTATTCCTTCAGGTTTGAAACAATTCTATCCAATATCATTTCACCATCGGGCGGTAGCGTGAATTGTTCGCCAGTTATAGTTTCATACAGATAAATATATCGACTTGATAACTCTATAACTAGATCGGTCGGCGCAGGCGGCAGCTCGGCATCATTGTAGGGGTCGCAATGTTCAACGAACCACAACCGCAAGAATTCCTTATCGATGTTTTTCGGCTCCTCTCCTGCCGCCATTCTTGTTTCGTATGATTCATTGATCCAGTAACGACTTGAGTCTGGCGTGTGGATTTCATCGATCAGCACAATATTACCATCTTCATCTCGCCCCATTTCATATTTAGTATCCACGAGAATCAAACCATGTTTTACTGCCTGTTGCTGCCCAAAGGTAAAAAGTTCTAATGCTACTGAGCTGCAATATTCCCAGTCTTCATGCGTCATCAAACCTTCGCTTACAATTTCTTCAGGCGCAATAGGCCGGTCGTGGTGTTCATCTTTCGTGGTGGGAGTTAGCATATTATTTTTCAGCTTCTGGTTTTTAATCAATCCTTCGGGCAGGGTATTGCCACAATATTCCCGACTGCCACTATTATATACTGTCCATAGCGAGGTATTGGTGGTGCCGGTGATATAACCACGCACGACAAATTCAATGGGAAACACGGAGCATTTTTTGGCAACAATTACATTGGGGTCCGGTGTGGCAATTAAATGATTCGGAATAATATTCTCTGTCTGGTTGAACCACCAGACACTAGTTTGGTTCAAGACCTGGCCTTTAAATGGGATGGCCGCCAGCACCCGATCAAAAGCGCTTTGGCGGTCTGTAGTAATAAGGACAATTTTATCACCCAGGTCATATTGATCGCGGACTTTCCCCAATTTCTTGTTACCGACAGGAAGCGTTGTTTTGGTTAAACAGTTGTCCAATTCCGAAGCTATGCGGCTCCGATAGCCATTATCCATATTTATAGCAATCCTGTGAAAAGGGGTTGTATAAAATGTGGTTATCCAAAACTTGTTGGATAGCCGTATCAAAGTTACCACTGTTTACTGTTATGTTCCACAGGACTCCATGGCGAATTTCGCGTATACCATCAATTGCAAACCGGTTGGTTAGAGATTGCTGTTTTTGTCTGCCTAGCATATCCTCTTTTTGCCGTACAAGGAAGGTTGCACTATTATTATTTGGCTTATTGTCAGCGATGAATTCTTTATTACTATTAAACAGTTCTCCACTTTCTATTAATTCATTCTGCAACGAACTAGTTTTATTATCGGCTATGATCTCCCAGTGCGTCATGCGTTGTACTGTGACCGGAATATCCAAATGGGCCAAAGCATTATGAACTGAGACGGCTTCATTATCGGTTATGATCATGTTTACCAACCACTCAACACCGTCAGGGTCTGAGGAATATTGTTGAATAGAATATTTTTGTGGTTCGTAGTCTAAAGGTAACATTTCATTACTACGTTCTTCTTTAATGTATTCAGCTATAGATTTGAAAATTACATCACCGTTAGGCGTTCGCTCCGGGTGCGGCATCATGGCCATTACATTGCCGGCAGGATTACAAACTGCGGCCGCATTATATACTGAGCCATTTGGGTTAACCGGAAACTCGTTGATAATATTGCCGGTATCATCACAGTAACGGAAGGGCGTTTGATTATTATTGATTAAGGTAGTAAGTAAATCATCTGGTATAATAAACCGACCTTCCGCATGGGCGAATGGCACGCGAATAAACGTACTAGTATCTAAATGCCTAGTAAAGGCAGTTTGGTTTGGATCCACCACACAAGTGATATTTGCCCAAGAATTATAGTAACCAGTACCAAGAACGTCCCCATTTATTACTCGTTTATTATCCGTCAGGGCAGCGCAAAGAGCATAATTATTTACTCCAGGGACCAGACCAGATTCAATTAATATTTGCGCTCCATTGCAAATGCCTAGCACAGGTTTCCCCTTTTCACTCTCGGCCTTGATTACATTTATAATTGGATCTAGAGATGCGATTACACCAGCCCTGGATCTATCTTCATATGAAAAACCGCCTATTATTATATATCCAGCGCAGTTGGTTAGTTTTTCATGAGTTTCATTCCATAGGAATTCTACCGGATTCAACCCCGACCGGCGGCACGCCATAAATGTTTCCCGCTCCGTGTTGGATCCAGGAAATTGGACAATGGCTATATCCTCCCGCATTAAATAATGTTCACTTGATTTCCACCCGCAACCACAAAACCAACTTCATGTACATCAATTATTTTCTTGATACTATTTACTTGGTCTGGCGCAGCGATAATAATCATACCAATACCCATATTAAAAGTACGGTACATTTCATTTTCATCAACATTGCCGATGGATTGCATTACATTAAATATGGGCACACCAGGCCATGATCCCCTATGGATCTCAACACAACAGCCATCTGGAAGAATGCGCGGAATATTCTCCACCAGTCCGCCACCGGTAATATGGGCAATACCCTTCACTCCAATCTCTTTGTCCAATACGCCGAACACATGATTGGTATAATTGATATGTGGTTCCAGCAAGGTAAGTCCAACAGATTTTTCCAATTCTGGGATCGTATCGTTCACATCATAGCCGCCTATTTCAAAGAAGAGTTTACGAGCGAGGGAATAGCCGTTTGTGTGCAGGCCACTAGACAGTAAGCCAAGAACCACATCCCCGGGATGGATAGCTTCACCAGTAATGATCTTATCTTTTTCCACCACACCGGTTATGACACCCACAAGATCGTGCTCACCAGGCAGGTAGGTATCGGGCATTTCAGCCATTTCACCACCAACAAGAGACACCCCTGTATCTCGACATGCTTGCACCATCCCAGCCACAATTTCTTCAATGGTATCGGGCATCAGTTTGTCATTGGCAATATAGTCCAAAAAAGTGAGTGGTCGAGCTCCCATAACTAAAATATCATTTGCGCAGGCGCTTAATAGATCGACACCGATAGTGTTGAACTTGCCCAACTTGCGAGCGATGATGGCCTTGGTTCCGACACCGTCAATACTTTGGACCAAGACAGGATTTTCATAATCATATAGTATGGATTTGAGATCATAGAGCGAACCAAAACTGCCCAGCCCAGTGAGCACATTAGTTGTAAATGTTGACTGCACCCCTTTTTTGATGCGTTCTACCGATTCGTTGCCGGCATCGATGTCTACACCAGCTGATTTATAATCCATTTTATTTTGTGACACGGTCTTTTTTATCGCTCCACAAATAAGAACCGGTGCCTAGGGCGATGCAATCATTTTTATCGTTGTGCATTTCCATGCGACAAACCGTGACCCTTTTTCCCGCACGGATCACCCGCCCGGTGGCGGTAAAGATTGTCCCTCTCCCCGGCAATAAATAATCTACCCGCATGTCAATTGTACCCATACGACCAATACGGGTTTTCAGATAATCAGCAGTCAGATTATTTTCCGTGGAAATAAAGTTTCCTACGGCTACCAACCCTCCTACAGAATCTAGGATTGTAGCCGTGACGCCACCGTGCAGAGATTCTTGAACAACATTACCCATTAACTCATTATTCCAATCAAGGACCATCTCGACCTCCGGATAATTAAACTTTGATACCTTGATGCCTAATAATTTGAGAAAGGGAACCTCTTTTACGAAACGTTCCTTAATAATCTTAAATACAATTTTTTTAGTTATTTTTTCTATCATTTATAAATCCGCTTTATTTTAGTTTATCGCGCAATCCACCACGCCAAGATTCCTTTACCTTAGCCAGCTGTACGTGAATCACATTGCCAAACACCATTGCTTGGTGTGCGGTAGTTATGCCTAGTTCTGTTACTGAAATTCCATAGCCTGACATTATAGAAATAATTGCAGGGAGATTGATATTATCTGCCTCCAATATGAAACCGCCGGTCTGGGAGAACAACCATTGATCAGTGCGCATATCTTGTTCTATTTTAATTTCAAAACCAATCTCGTTTTCAAATGACATTTCCGACAGTGCTACCGCTACTCCACCATCACTAATATCGTGGGTAGCGTGCACGAGGCTGGCATCAATCACATCAGTAATGGCCCATATTTCTGCCTCAACCCCAGCTAAATTAGGCTTGGGGATATTTTTTCCCAATTCGTCAAATAGCGCATAATATGCACTGCCGCCTAATTCATTTTTTCTTTGGCCAATCAATAATATTGCGGAACCTACTTCCTTGAATCCGCTGGTGATTGCCTTATTCACATCATCTAACTTTCCCAAACAGCTGACAATTGGGCTAGGAGGTATGGCGCCCATTTTTGATTCATTATAAAAACTTACATTGCCGGCAATAATGGGGACGGGATAATCTCTGTTGTTTTTAAGGTGGATCCCTTTACAGGCATCTGCTACCCCGCGAGTTGCTTCTGCGAATTCCCACATTTGCTCCGGGTTTTCCGGGTTACCAAAGCAGAGACAATCGGTCATTGCGTGGGGCGTAGCTCCTGTCGCAGCTACATTGCGCATGGCTTCGGCAACGGCATTTACACCACACCAATAGGGGTCGATCTTGCCGTATAAAGGGTTGTGATCTGTAGCGTGGGCAATGCCGACATGGCGGATTTCTTCAGGATACTTTTCATCATTGAACGGCGCCAGAACACCCGCATCTGCTTTGCCCGGTTCAATAATGGTCCGGCCCTGCACTTGTTTATCGTAGGTTTCATACACCCCGAGCCTAGAGCTAATATTTTCGTGGGCCATTAAATTCAGCAGTATAGTGTTATAATCCTCCGGTTCTGGCAGTTCAGGTTCGGTGTAAACTGAGTTCGGCGACTGGAACGGGCGATCATATATAAATCCCTTGGTAACCATTGGCGCGGGTGCGTTTACAATCTCGACATCATTGACATGTACTATATATTGATTGTCACTGCGAATTTTTCCAATAGCAGAAGCGCGAGCCAATTCTGATACACCTGGCATATCAAAGGTTCTATTGTAGTGGTCAATGATCAGATCAGTAATATCTGGGTGGCAAACCCACATGAAGCGTTCTTGCGTTTCGGAACATAATATGACAGACGGATGAAGACCCTGCATACTTATGTGCACATTGTCTAGCCACACCTCCGCTCCGTAACCGGCTGTGTCAGCCAGCTCAACGCTGGCGCAGGCCACACCTCCAGCACCCAAGTCTTTGAAACCAACCTTCTTCAGTAAACCCTTTTCTTTAATCTTTTCAAAGAGCGCATATGTTGATTTTAATATATGGCGCTCCAGGAACGCATTTGGTTCCTGAACAGCACCTTTATTCTGCTCTTTTTTTCCCTCCTCTAGTTCCAGGGATGCAAAACTGGCGCCACCAAAACCACTATTATCAGTTGGCTTGCCCACAAGAACTAGGTCATACCCTACAGCGTTTTCTGGAGCATATGAATGAAAAATCTCATCGGCGCGTACTACACCGAGGGTGACTAGAGTTACTAAACAATTGTCGTTATAATCACTGTGATAATATATATCTCCGCCAATATTGGGTATACCCAAGGGGTTGCTATATCCACCAATACCATCTACAACACCATCATGAATCCATTTAGTTTTATTAGATTGGATATCTCCGAACCGGAAACTATCTGTTGTAGCAATGACCTCAGCTCCCATACAGCAAACATCGCGCACGTTTCCACCAACCCCAGTAGCGGCGCCTTCATAGGGGACGATCTGCGATGGATGGTTATGGGACTCATGGCTCATTACAATACACCAACGTTGTCCAGCGTTATCAGTTGCAACCGCCACCACCCCCGCGTCTTCTTTCGCTCCCAGTATTACATCAGGACCAGTAGTTACAAACTGTTGCAGGTGGGATCGACTACTTTTATATGAACAATGTTCTGAACCTTCGATCGAAAAGAGCACACATTCGGCGACTGAAGGTGCCCGGGCGAGGAAATCATTTTGTATTTTTTTTATCTCTTCAGGAGCGAGAGGAATATTATACTCATCTAATATATTGATTATTTCGGCATCAGTTTTGCCGTTAAAATCAAGCGTTTCTTTTGTGAAAGTCAATTTTTAGCGAATGATGGTTTGGCTTCTTTCGGGACCAATAGAAATAATACTAACATGACAGGAAACTTGATCCTCGATGAATTTTACATAATTTCTGAGGTTTTCCGGTAAGCTTTTATATCCTTTTTCAGTCATATCATCTGATAATTCTCCCCAGCCAGGCAACGTCTGGTATACTGGTTCGGCTGATCTGAATCTATGTAAGCTGGCCGGCATCTCCTGTTCTAGTTGGCCATCAATATTATAAGCGGTACAAACAGACAGGTCTCCATTGTCGGACAATATATCAAGTTTAGTCAGTGCGATTTCGGTTAATCCATTCACGCGTACCGCCTGCCGCACTTGGACAAGATCTAACCAGCCTACTCGCCGCGGTCGACCCGTTGTAGTGCCATACTCTTTCCCTTTTTCACGCAGAACATCCCCTTTTTCCAGGGGGAGTTCAGTTGGCAGTGGGCCAATTCCTACACGACTTATATAGGCCTTGGTGACGCCAATTATTCTATCAATGTCGCGGAAACTTACCCCGGTACCCGTAGCGATGTTTCCAGCAATCGAATTGCTTGATGTTGTGTAGGGGTATATTCCGTGGTCGATATCGAGGGAAATGCCTTGTGCGCCTTCAAAAAGTATTGCCTTTCCATTTTGCTGGGCACAGTATAATTCAAGAGACACATCTTTAATGTATGGAGCCAGCTTTTTACCGTATCGGCAATATTCTTTATATATTGATTTTTCATCTTCCTGTATGACCTGATCGCTAATTGCACTGATTAATTTGTAATTGAATTGATAGGCTTTTTGTAATTTTTCTTTTAGAATATCAGGTTCGGTAAGATCAATCATGCGAATGCCATGCCGGAACATTTTGTCTGCATATACAGGGGCGATTCCGCGCATGGTGCTGCCAGCGGCGAGTGTGCCTTGATGATTTGTTAAGGCGGCATCCATCTGTTTATGATAGGGCATAATTACGTGGGCGCGGTCGCTTATGTTTAGCCGCGGTTGGATTCCTTTTTTATTTAAATATTGTAGCTCGTTTAAAAGAGCGTCTGGATCTACAACAACACCATTACCGATTACACTGACCGGGTGATCGTATAAAACGCCGGAGGGAATTAAATGAAGTTTATATGTAGAACCATTTACTATTACTGTATGTCCAGCGTTATTACCTCCATGGTAGCGAACGACATAGTCAGATTCACCAGCAAAGTAATCTGTAATTTTTCCCTTGCCTTCATCGCCCCATTGGGCACCAACAATAACGGTTATTTTGCTGCCATTTAGAGACATTTATCCCGGAACTGGTTTGGTGAAAGTTTGATATACAAGATATACTATTGTAGTTAAGGACTAGCAAAGTTTAGTCCGAATTTTCTATAGTAACAACTATACATTCACATAAGAGAATGTTGTAATTATTGTGTATGAAATTTTATATTTTTACTGTCGGTAGACATGCATCTGTAATATATTACAGACCTACTGATTTATTCATTATTCTTTCGTAGATTATAAAGGACCAACATTGTATGATATGAACTTTAAAAAACTAGATTATGAACGAATTTCTGAAAATAATATGGCCCGGGCGTCAAGAGAGTTTTCGTCATTTATCCGCACTAGGAGATCGGTTAGGGAATTTTCTAACCGAGAAATTCCTTTAGAAGTGATAAATAATATAGTTTCGGCTGCCGCTTCAGCGCCTTCAGGAGCAAATAAAGAACCATGGTTTTTTTCTATTGTTAGA
>FAXC01000020.1_pt1 | contig 19326 bp, 18 predicted proteins | sample 734421 | NCBI WGS metagenome assembly FAXC01 (sample SAMEA3597868, study PRJEB11362) | hydrothermal vent metagenome | biome: marine hydrothermal vent biome; feature: marine hydrothermal vent; material: ocean water | place: Atlantic Ocean | collected 2010-09-19/2010-10-04 | reverse complement strand
CTCATATTTGAAGATTTCACCACATCATCCATACGGCTATTCTCATATCCATGCCGGGTGATTACTTCCATGGCGGCCTCCAAAATTTGGTTTTTTCTTAAATCTTGTTTTCTAACATCCATAAACTAGACCGACTGGTCGGTCTAGTTTAGTTTACATACTGTGTTTTGGCAAGTAAATAAATGGTCTGTTATTGTCCCGGATGTTCTACAAATAATTGTATTTTATTGTTATTTAACAGGATATTTTATGATTTATCAATGGGATTAAATAAATCAGGATGTGAATATGCTTGAGATATGCCGTACTATAATAATATTTATTCTGATCTTGCCGATTAAAATATATCAGATTGTAATCTCACCATTATTTCCAGGATCCTGCCGGTTTGATCCTACATGTTCTCATTATATGATTAAAGCGCTAAAAATCTGGGGACCATTTAAGGGTTTGTGGCTAGGAATAAAGCGTATCAGTAAGTGTCATCCCTGGGGTGCTTTTGGTTACGATCCGGTCCCGGAAAGAGAAGATTAGATTTAAATTAATAATCTAAAAATTAGGACCCTGAATGTGTGTTTTAGTTATATTTTCTGTCAGAAAATTGAATGCATCTGGCACGGAATCACAAAACTGAAAAAGATTCAAGTCACTTTTTGAAATAACACCTTTATCAACTAAATAATTCCAATTAATGACATTATTCCAGAATTCGCTGTCATACAATACTATAGGGATCTTTTTACGCAGCTTTTTGCATTGAATCAAAGTAAGTGATTCCATCAATTCATCCATGGTGCCATACCCTCCAGGCCAAATGACCATAGCCTTTGCCTGATATAAAAACCAAAATTTACGCATAAAGAAATAATGAAAAATTAGGCCTAGATCCTTTGGTATATATTGATTCAACTGTTGTTCTTTAGGTAAAGTTATGCCCAGACCAAGGGTGAGTCCTTTTGCTTCCCGAGCACCCCTGTTTGCAGCCTCCATTATTCCAGGTCCGCCTCCAGATGTAACGATAAATCGTCTTTTCTGGTTCTTTAATCCTTTACTCCATTTCGTGAGTTTAAATGCTAATTCCCGAGCCGCTTCATAATAATTGCTCATTTCCAAGTCACGTTTCAGCTCTGCGAATTTAGTAGCAGTAATATTTTTTGACTTGTTGGTAAGGGCATTCTTTGCTTGGGATCTTGACTTTAATCTTGCTGACCCAAAAAATACGATGGTGTCCTTGATGTTATTTTTTCTTAAGCGTTGAAAAGGGCCAAAGTATTCTGAGAGAATTCTGATAGATCTGCCATCAGGACTATTTAAAAAATCATTATCGGTATAAAATCTGTCTTTATTCATTTGTATCCTTATTTTCACGCAATTTACAGACTAAATAACATCAATAATCGCAAAACGTAACTATTCCTGCAGTTGATTCAACCTAATCCAAACTGTATTTTAGGCTATGCGATTCTATTATATTCTTATCCTTATGTTAACAATTTCCTGCACGAAGCCGCCAGCGCCACTTCTGCCGACTCCAACAAAATTATCTCACCCGACTCTGCATGTTTCATCTCCACTATCCAGGGGCATGCTTACACAGTACGATGTTTGGGAACTTTTAAAAGGAGAACCAAAAGAAACAGAAGTATTTGGAATCTTAGGATTGCCTGATTCTGTTTGGGTGGCTGATTCTCAAAAATACAAGGTATTATATTATTTTATTGAATCACTGGATGATTATAATTCTGTGGAAATAGATATTACTTCAAAAAAGGTAAACGGCTTTGAATGGGACTAGAATAACTACAGGTGATTAAGAAATGAACATAGACTTAAAAGGAAAAAAGGCACTTGTGTGCGGTAGTACGCAAGGTATTGGTAAAGCAACTGCTTTGCGTTTAGCTGCGTGCGGTGCTTCCGTAATACTAGTTGCAAGGAATGAGGACAGTTTACGATTGGTTTTTAGTGAATTAGAAACTAATGATAAACAAGCTCATAGTTTTATCTGCGCAGATTTTGATTCCTCGGATGTTCTTATTGATAAAGTAACAGATTTCGTAAATAAAAACAGTCCGATTCATATTTTGGTAAATAATACTGGTGGTCCGGCGCCGGGGCCGGTTATGGATGCTATCCCTGCAGAATATATTGATGGCTTCAAAAAACATTTAATCAATAACCACAATCTAGCAAAGGGATTAATACCAGGAATGAAAGCAGTATCTTACGGGCGGATAATCAATATTATTTCCACTTCCGTTAAACAACCAATCCCTGATTTGGGTGTTTCAAATACGATTCGTGGTGCTGTAGCAAGTTGGGCAAAAACTCTGGCAGCAGAAGTTGGTAGATTTGGAATAACTGTAAATAATATTTTACCTGGTTTTACTGACACAGCTCGATTACGGTCTTTGATACAAAATATTGCGGAAAAGAAAGGCCAATCCATCGCTAAAGTTACCCAGGCAATGGAAGATTCTGTCCCAGCAGGTAGATTTGCTGATCCTGATGAAACCGCAGCTGCCGTTGTTTTCTTAGCTGCTCCCCAGGCAGCTTACATTAATGGTATTAACCTACCTGTTGATGGTGGACGAACACAATCATTATAGACTTGATTAGATAACCAATACGCTTGAATAATCTCAGAATAGTAATAATCGGGGCTATCATTATTTTTGCCTGCCAACATGATCAAATGGCCTTTCATTACGAATCGTATGTAGCAGATACCCATAATGATGTCCTGGGCCGTGTTCTTAATGGCGAAGATATTTTAACTAGATCGGATAAAGGTCATACAGATCTGCCCCGTTTACAAGAGGGGGGTATTGATTTAGAAGTATTTGTCATCTGGGTTAACCCAGATAAGTATGTACCCGTTGGTTCTTATGATCAAGCGAATAAAATGATTGATGCTCTGGAAGATATATGTACCCGCGCACCTGACAAAATAGCCATACCATTCACATTTGATGATTTATTAGTAAATGATGCCCATGGTAAAATATCTGCAATGATAGGTATAGAGGGCGGACACCCGCTAGAAAATAGCTTGGATAAATTGCAGCATTTCTACGATCGTGGGATGCGTTATTTAGGGATCACCTGGAATAATTCAACTGACTGGGCGACATCAGCAAAAGATGAGACATCGGAAAGTTTATTACCATTTCGAGGTCTGACCGAATTTGGAAAAGATGTTATCAAGAAATGCGATGAACTTGGTGTAATTATTGATGTATCCCATTGCGGTGAAAAAACATTTTATGACATTCTTGAAACTACTGCCCATCCAATCATAGCATCCCACTCTTCAGTATATAATATTTGCCCCCATTTTCGAAATTTAAATGATGCACAATTAATGGCTATCAAAGAAAATGGCGGTGTCGTATTCGTTAATTATTATCCTGCATATATTGATAGTACATTTGAAAAACGCGCTAATAAGGTACGGAAAAAACACAAACGTGCACTGGATTCCTTAAAGGTTCTATATAGTGAAGAAAGTGATGATTACTGGTATAAAAGCCAGGATATTATTGATAAAGATCTTGCTGCAGTTGCACCATCATTGGACCAATTAATTGATCACATCGATTATATTGTGAACTTGATTGGGCCTGATCATGTTGGTCTTGGTTCTGATTTTGATGGTGTAGAGGTTTTACCAAGGGGCATTGAGGACTGTTCAAAAACTCCTGCTATTACGAAGAGATTATTTGAAAGAGGATACACAAAAGAAAATATTAGAAAAATACTGGGGGAGAACTTTAAACGTGTCTTCCGCCAAGTGGTTGGATAATTGGTATGAATAAGATATTACCTTTTATTAAACTCAGACCCTAGATGCCTTCCAATTCATTCAAACTAGCGCCATCAATTTTATCTGCTGATTTTGGCGATTTACGTACTGCATTAGGTTATTGTAAAGATGGTGGCGCTCATTGGATTCACATTGATGTGATGGATAATCAGTTCGTACCTAATCTCACAATAGGTCCACCTGTTGTGCAGTCTCTAAGACATTATACGGAAAAGTTTTTGGATGTACATATGATGGTTATTGAACCAGAGAAACTTGTGGAACCATTTGCTCGTGCTGGTGCAGATGGAATTACCTTTCATATTGAAACAGCAAATGATCCACCTGCAGTCATTGATTTAATTAGATCAAATGGCAAACAAGTTGGTATCTCGCTTAAACCAGGAACACCTCTCAGTGCAATAGAACCACATCTTGAAAAAGTTGATTTGGTACTTATCATGAGCGTGGATCCGGGCTTCGGTGGGCAAGGTTATCTGCCAGGATCTACAGCAAGGATCGCGGAACTGAAAGCCAGACTGGATGAGCTTTGTCTTGATCGGGTTATTATTGAGGTAGATGGTGGTGTAAAATTGAACAATGCCAGAGAAATAATTTCTGCTGGTGGTGATGTGCTTGTAGCGGGCTCAGCAGTTTTTGGTACGCAAGACCCCACACAAACAATAAAAGATTTCTATGCAATTTAGTATTTGATTTAATTGTGCCGACTTATAAAGATATAAGCTCTTTTTCCGATTGGGCAAAGGATGATAAAGATCAATTTTCTTTGGCAGTGATTAAAGGCCTGATAATGGATACAGTTCGGAATGCAAACTCAGGCCATACTGGCGGTCCAATGTCCTCTGCGGATTTTACCTATATTTTATTTACAGAATATTTGAATTTTGATCCAAATGATTCGGATTGGTTCAGGCGTGACCGCTTTGTTCTTTCAGCAGGTCATGAATCAGCATTGCTTTATGTGTTATTAACCCTGATTGGTTGGCTCAATATTGACGATCTGCGAAGATTCAGACAATTGCACAGTAAAACGCCAGGTCATCCGGAAGTTGAAATAAATGGTGTTGAAGCCACTACCGGACCTCTTGGACAAGGTATGGGTATGGGAATTGGCATGGCAGTTGCGGAATCAAAATTACGTGAAATGTTTACACACTATACTGATGAAGCTGATGATATTATTGGTCATTTTAATTACATCCTGGTTAGTGATGGTGATTTGCAGGAACCGATTTCTACGGGTGTGGCTGCCTTGGCTGGACATTGGGGATTATCCAGGGTTATAATATTTTACGATTCTAATAAAGCACAAATTTCTGGAAATACACAGCGGTCCGATTCAGCTGATTATGGAACCATTTTTGAAGGGTACGGTTGGCATGTTCAGCGTATCAATGGTCATGATCACAAACAGATCAGATCAGCTATTGAAAAAGCACAGGTAGTGAACCGACCAAGCATTATAATTGGTGAAACAACTATGGCCCATGGGGCAGCTGAAATGGAAGGTAATCATGAAACTCATGGGGCGCCCTTGCCTCAGGAAGAAATTGATGGGACGAAAGAAAAATTAGGTTTACCAAATGAAAAATTCTATTTACCTACAGAAGTAATAATCCATTTTAAATACCGTTTTGATACCTTAAGGAATGAAGTTGCGACTTGGGCAAAAAATGTCGAAACCGCAAGGCTCAATGAAGATGTTGATAAACTATGGCGCTTATGTATAGAACAAGAATTACCAGATCTGAAATTGCCTGAATTTGAAAAAGGTACAGTATTGGCAACACGTAAGGCTTTTGGTTCTACATTGGACTTTTTTGCACAGCAGTTGCCAAATTTGGTTGGTGGTTCAGCGGATTTAGAACCATCAAACTATACAGGAAATTTTGCGGCGAATTATGGAGATTTCCTTAAGGATAATCGCCGTGGGAGAAATTTTGCTTTTGGAGTGCGCGAGTTTCCCATGGCAGCCATAATAAATGGTATTGCGCTGCATGGTGGTTTAATACCATTTGGCGGTACTTTCCTTGTGTTTGCTGACTATGAACGCCCTGCGCTACGTTTGGCGGCAATTCAGCATTTACAAGTAATTCATGAATTTACTCATGATTCTTTCTACGTTGGTGAAGATGGTCCGACGCACCAACCTATCGAACATGCGATGGCCCTGCGGGCCATACCTAATTTTCACGTACTTCGACCTGCTGATGCGCAGGAAACTGCTGCCTGCTTTCAACTAGCCTTGCAAACAATGCACACCCCAAGCGCTTTGCTCCTTACAAGGCAAGGTGTGCCTGTGAGTGAAATGCATATTGATGCAATAGTAGCCGGAGTGCAAAAAGGGGGCTACGTTGTTAAAGAAAATGCAGAGCATCCGGAATTGATCTTTCTTGCTACTGGTTCTGAGGTGAGTCTTGCATTGGAAGTGGCAGATTTAATGAATGATAAACGTATCCGGGTAGTAAGTATGCCTTGCCTGAAAATATTTGACCAGCAACCAGCTGAATATAAATCTCAAATAATACCTGAACGAGGCTGTATGAAGATTTCAATGGAGGCTGGAATTACCTATGGTTGGGAAAAATATATTGGTACAAATGGTTTAGCCATTGGTATTGATCATTTTGGCGCATCGGCTCCGTATAAAGATTTAGCCAAGGAATTTGGCTTTACCGCTGCTCAAGTTGAGAAAAAAGTCAGAGATCATTTAGCAGCATTGTTATGAGAGTACATCTGGCCACAGACCACGCCGGGCTTGAACTGAAAAATTCAATCAAGACTTATCTCATCGATAAAGGATATGATGTTATGGACCACGGAGCTCATGATCACGATCCGTTGGATGACTACCCCGATTTTATTTTTCCCTGCGCCAAAGCTATAGCTGCAGAAGATGATAGCTGTGGCATAATACTTGGTGGGTCTGGTCAGGGAGAGGCAATGGCAGCAAATAGAATTAAGGGTGTTCGCGCTGCGGTATATTATAATGGTCCTGAACAAATTGTGAAACTATCCCGTGAACATAACAATGCTAATGTCTTATCTCTTGGTGCGCGCTTTATGACAGCTAAAGAAATTTATGATGTTATCGATTTGTGGCTTAATGAGCCATTTGCAGGAGGCCGCCACCAGCGGCGGATTGAAAAGTTAGATCTTTAGTAAAAAACCAGGATGAAGGATTTTAATTATCTGGTTAATCCTGATAAATTTGTCAGGTTACCTTTCATTGCTGCACGCCTCAACACAGATATCCAAACTTGCTGTAATACTGCATTTTTAAACGATCTATTTTGTTATCTTTTAAATTGTAAACATCACAGCTGTCAAAAGGTCTGGCATAGATATGTAGGCTAATTGCAGAGTCACTGGAAATATTTTCTACAGAGTGAATATCAGCTGGTCCATCCAAATAGTTAGGACCGCCCATTACTTTATCTACCCTTTTAAGTAAGAGTGGATTTAAAGACTTTTGTTCGTAATTACAAATTTGAAGCGTACCACTTTCAACTCTAGCCCAACATTTTTCACCTTCGTGACCATGAATAGGGGCCGTTTTCCCGGCAGGCCAGCAAACAACTAATATTTCAAAGTCCCGTTCTTTATGCACAAGGTTTCGCGTATAGAATCCATCATTAAAATGACAAAATTTTTCCAACTTTTCTTGGGGAATGTCTAAATCAATTAGGTAAGAAGAAACTTCCGCTACTGGGAAATTCTGTTCTGCAAACATTCTCATATTTTTTATCAATGATTCCACTATTTTTTTATTTTTTGGTTACTCTTAATGTCGGATCTTTTCATTTATTCATATTTAAAAAGTATTCAGTTTGATCGTTAAAATCTACTGAAATATAATTTTAGATAATAGAAAAGTGAAAAATTTACAGTTTGATTTGTTACTTTTCCATAGACCTTCGGATAAAATTACATGAATTACGGGTTTGTTATAGATAATCGATTGTGCATCGGCTGCCATGCTTGTACTGTAGCCTGTAAAAGCGAACACGATATCCCAATCGGTGTGAATCGTACCCATGTGAAATACATTGAAAAAGGTAAATTTCCCAATAACACTCGGGAATTTTCTGTTCATCGTTGCAATCATTGTGCCGATGCGCCCTGTGTGGAAATTTGCCCTACCACTGCTCTTTATACCCGCGCAGATGGCATCGTGGATTTTGATAATGACCGTTGCATTGGGTGTAAATCCTGTATGCAGGCTTGTCCCTATGATGCCCTTTATATTGATCCTGATACTAATACGGCAGCAAAGTGTAATTACTGTGCCCATCGTCTTGACGGTGGTTATGAACCTGCCTGCGTAATTGTCTGCCCTGTTGAAGCCATTATATCCGGTGATCTTAATGATCAGGATTCCAAGATATCCCAATTGGTGGCAAATGAAGAGACCATGACTCGAAAACCGGAAAAGTTAACCGTCCCCAATTTGTATTATGTAAAAGGTTCTGCAGAAATGCTGGATCCAAACGCTACAAGCCAGGAAGAAAAATATTTATGGTCAGAACAATCATCGGGTGTGGGGCATTTCGCAAAATATGCTGAGCAACGTGTCGCTGATTCAGACTCAGAAAACCTACTTATTCAGTTAGCGATGGAAACTTCAGCCCGGACTGGGAAACCCATTGATCAGCGAGCCATTGATAATGTAGCGCAAGAAATTAAACAGGATATAGACACGCAGGAAGCTCGCCGTGTGTATGACGCTCCAAGCAAAGGTGTGCTCTGGGGTTGGGAAGTTACAGCCTATGTCTGGACCAAAGCCATTGCCACAGGGACCTTTCTAATGATGGCTGTATGGTTCTGGCTGAACGGCGGGATTAATGTAGCATCGGAAATGAATGGTCTGCTCACATCCCTGGTATTTATGGGTATCACTGGCGCATTGTTAGTCAAAGATTTAGACAGGCCGGACCGATTCCTTTATGTATTATTACGTCCCCAATGGAAATCGTGGCTGGTCCGCGGCGCCTATATCATTATGGGGTTTGGCGGGTTGATTACAATTAAACTATTTGATTCTTATTTTGGATGGGGATTATCCTGGTTGATGATTCCTGGTGCTATACTGGCTATATTGGGTGCGGTCTACACAGCATTCCTGTTTGGCCAGGCAAGGGGTCGAGACTTATGGCAATCAACTGGACTCTCTGCAGTTCACATGCTGGTTCATGCGGTTATGGCTGGCTCTGTTTCCATGATGGTGATTATGCCAGAAACATCTGTATGGATGGCGAATGTTCTTCTTTGGGGAATTATTCTAAATATGTGCATTATGGCAAAAGAAATTTTGAAGCCCCATGATACACCCGACACCAAGAAAGCAATTCATCTTATGACTAAAGGATACTATTCAAAATATTTCTGGGCTGGGATTGTTTTTGGAAACATTGCTCCAATCGTAATGATAAATACGTATGCTGATACCATAACTCTTATTGCCGGGGGAATGGCGCTGGTGGGCATAATTTTAACAGAATTTGTACGAATACGCGTGCCGCAAATGATACCATTGAGTTAGAACAATGAAACGTAGTTGGATTGAAACATTTTCAGAATCATTAAGGCTTATACCCAAAATATCAGATCGACTGGATTGGTCCGAAGAATTTATCATGGAAGGACCAAGGAAATTGTACAAATACCCAGACCCAAGCGAATGGAACAATTTTATGGAATTGGATTCACTGGCCTGGCCGGAAAAAAAGGAACGCCATTATTCAATCGTCCCAACCACTTGCTTCAATTGTGAATCGGCCTGCGGTTTGCTGGCCTATATTGATAAAGATTCTAATGAGGTCCGGAAGTTCGAAGGAAATCCCCATCATCCGGGTAGCCGCGGACGAAATTGTGCCAAGGGTCCGGCAACGATCAACCAGATCAATGATACGGAACGGATTCTTTATCCGTTAAAACGAAAAGGAGAACGGGGATCGGGCCAATGGGATCGAATTACTTGGGACCAGGTATTGGATGAGATTTCCGAAAAAATTGCTGCATCCATTCGCAAACGTAAAGATGGTGTAGTATATCATGTGGGTCGACCTGGACATGAAGGCTATGCAGAACGTGTGCTGAAAGCATGGGGTGTGGATGGTCACAATTCTCATACCAATATTTGCTCTGCTGGTGCCCGGACTGGTTATGCCCTTTGGCATAAGTATGATCGTCCCAGCCCGGACCACACCAATGCGGAAGTGATTTTGCTGGCGTCTTCTCATTTGGAAACAGGACATTACTTTAATCCCCATGCCCAACGGATTATGGAAGGGATGATGAAAGGTGCCAAGCTGATCGTTGTGGATCCGCGCCTATCTAATACTGCATCCATGGCAGATGAATGGATGCCCACCTATCCCGGAAGTGAAACAGCCGTATTCCTGGCCATAGCTAAGATTATTTTAGATGATGGGTTATACGACCGATATTATATTGAAAATTGGGTGAACTGGGACGAGTATCTCAAGAATCTTCATCCGGAAGATCCAGTGGATTTTGACCAATTCATCAAACGTTTGAGTGAAGAGTGGGCGGAGTACACACCCGAATTTGCGGCGCAAGAAGCCCAAATCGATCCTGAACAAATTGTTCGTGTTGCACGATTAGTTGGAAAGGCTGGGAGTAAACTGTCCAGCCATGTCTGGCGCGGGGCTTCCATTGGAAATCTCGGCGGATGGCAGGTGGCCCGGACACTGCATTTACTCAATGTTCTCACCGGTTCTGTGGGCACGGAAGGGGGAACTTCACCAAGTGCCTGGAATAAGTTTCATCCCACCTTTTTTGATTCACCCCCCGACCCGGATGCATGGAATGAATTGAACTGGCCAAAGGAATACACATTGTCTCATTATGAAATGAGCGAAATTCTTCCCCACCTGCTGAAGGATAACCGCGGATCCTTGGATATGTATTTCACACGTGTGTTCAACCCGGTGTGGACGTATCCGGATGGCTTCACCTGGATCGAAATGCTGTCGGATGAAGAAAAAATCGGCTGCCATGTTGCACTAACGCCGACCTGGAATGAGACCGCATTCTTTGCGGATTATGTCCTTCCTATGGGACACGCTTCAGAGCGTCATGACATTAATTCATACGAGACCCAGGCGGGAGTATGGATTGCCTTTCGCCAGCCGGTCCTGCGGGAGAAAGCCCGTCGCGATGGGCAGGAAGTGGAATTCACCTATGAAGTAAACCCTGGTGAAGTATGGGAAGAGGATGAATTTTGGATTGAGCTTTCCTGGCGGATTGATAAAGATGGAGATCTGGGAATTCGTAAACATTTTATAAGTCCTTATCGCCATGGCGAAAAAATCAACATTGATGAATATTACCAGTACATTTTTGAAAATACAAATGGCCTTCCCGCAGCGGCAGGAAAGGAAGGGCTGACACCGCTGGAATACATGCGGAAGTATGGCGCTTTTCTCGTGGATGATGAAGTGTACCGGAACAATGAAAAAGAGTTAAATAATCCCAATGGAATTGTGAGACCAAATGGACAGATCGAGAAAGATGGCAAAGTGGTTGGTGTGAAGGTGGGCGGAAAACATTATAGCGGATTCCCAACCCCATCCAAACGACAAGAGATATATTCACAAACCATGGTGGATTTTGGTTATCCGGAACATGCCACACCTGGATATAGAATAAAAAGCCATGTTCATTTGGACGAAATGGATCGCAGTAAAAATGAATTTGTGCTGTTGCCCAATTTTCGCCTACCTACCCACATCCATTCTCGTTCTGCTAATGCAAAATGGCTCACGGAAATTGCTCATCGGAATCCCATCTGGATTCATACCAAAGATGCGGAACGACTTGGTGTAAATAATGGTGATTTACTTAAAATCACAACCGCGATCGGTTGGTTCGTAGACAAAGTTTGGGTGACGGAGGCCATTAAGCCGGGGGTTGTGGCCTGCTCGCACCATATCGGTCGATGGCGCCGTCAAAATGACGAAGGCAACCGCTTTATGACAAATACAGTCAACATCAAAAATCTGGGTGAAGGTAAGTGGAAGATGGAAACAGTTAGTGGTGTGGAACCATGGAAAACAGACGACCCTGATACAAACCGCGTTTGGTGGCGGGACGGTGGTGTCCATCAAAATATTACCCATGCGACCAACCCGGATCCCATTTCAGGTGCCCATTGCTGGCATCAGAAAGTGAGCATTTCCAAGCCGGAACCGGGAGAGAAATACGGAGACATTTTTGTGGACACCAATAAGTCTTTCGAGCATTTCAAAAAATGGAATGAATGGGCCAAGGCACGGGAAACACACCCCAACGGCTTGCGTCGACCACTTTGGATGTCTCGACCCTTACACCCGCAAATAGAAAATTATTATCTGTAAGGAATGCCCCTTCTTTCCAATAAGGTAATTACTGAAGTACTTTATTGGGTCACTCGAAAAAAGTGGCTCGTTATTTCCTTTCTCCTGAGCATTATTTTATTTTATTTACCATCTCCTGAAGGATTGCTGCCAGAAGGTCACCGGACCCTAATCATTGTTTTAACAGTGTTGATACTGATTATTAGTGAATCAATTCCACTTCCTGCCGTAGCTATCCTGATCTTGATTATGGAGGTGATCCTTGGAGTGGATACTGCCGATGGAGTGGCTTCTTCCTTTATGAATGATGCCGTATTTTTTATCATGGGTTCGCTGATGCTTGCAGTGTCTATTGTGCACCAGGGATTAGATAAAAGATTGGCTCTTGGTATAATCAATATAACTGGCAATAAAACGTGGAGAATTGTGCTTGGATTTGTAGCTGTATCAGCATTTCTTTCATCCTTTATCGGAGAACATACAGTGGCAGCAATGATGATCCCTGTAGCTCTTTCCCTTATTCGCAATGCAGGACTGGAAACGAACAAGGCGACACCTTTATCCACGCTATTACTTTTTTCAATCGCTTATGGCTGTGCCATAGGATCCATTGGTACACCTTCAGGTGGAGGTAGAAATGTAATTATGATCGGTTACTTATCGGAATTTAGTTTGGTGAATATATCCTACGTAGAATGGATGATATTCGCTTATCCTTTGCTCTTATTAGAAATTCCCCTTGCGGCATTGGTCCTTTGGTTCACTTTTACTCCCACGCAAAAGATCATGGATTCTGCTGTTCGTAAACTAAAAGTCCATGTAGCCAAGACCGGTAAATTAACGGGAAACCAGATCATGGCTATTCTCGTATTTTTGCTGGTTTTTTTAGGCTGGGTTTTCTTGAGCCCTATAATCGGTCTTGGAATTGTTGCGTTGACTGGTGTGTTCTTTTATCTTGCCTTTGGACTCATTGAATGGAAAGAGATCAACCGTAACACCAATTGGGGTGTCATTTTATTGTTTGGTGCGGCGATTTCACTGGGAATCCAAATGAAGGAAACAGGTGCTGCTCTATGGGTTGCTGAAAAAGCACTAATTACCTTGGAAGTGATTTTCCAGGATGTGAGTATAGTTCGTTGGTTTGTTTCCGTTGTCCTTACAGGTATTCTAACAAATCTGCTGAGCAACGCTGCTACAATTGCAGTTCTGGGCCCAATTGTATTGGACATGGGTGGTGATCCTTTAATTATCGGTATTTCGACCTCGATTGCTTCCGCTTTTGCCTATTTAACAATTGTGGCTTCACCTACCTGTATGATTATACATTCTACCGGCCTAGTCACTTCCAGCGACTATTTGAAAGCAGGCTGGAAACTGTTCCTCATATCTATTGTACTGCTGTTCCTGGTTTCATATTTTTATTGGCCGTTGCTAAGATGAAAATTCTAATTGCAGTTAGTAGTAAAGAATATTCTGGCCCAACTCTGAGCGTTGGGATGAATATTTCTCGTGCTTTCAAGGCGCCTACTACAATTGTCGATGTAGGTGAAAAAATCAATGAATTCAGCACTAAAGACGTGGGTATGGCCCACGAGCGGATAGAGTCTTGGGATTTTTATCGACCAGGCGTTGATGTATTAGAATGGGCTTTTGATTATCTTGCCGATAAAGAGTTTATCGAAAGAAGTGATATTGAAGCTGGTTTTCCAAAAAACACTTTGGTTGATATTGGTGGAAACCGCTGCGAGGTTTATTTAAAAGGTACTGTTTGTGATAATGTTAATCTAATACTTAGAAACGGTGATATTATTGCTGAGCTCAAGGATGAAGTGCAAAAACATCATTATGATGTTACCATAATTGGGGGTAGTCAAAAGCGGCGAATGGCCCATGATCTGATCCAATATATTGATAGCTCTATTTTTGTGGTGAATAAATATGATTTAAACCAAAAATACAAAATATTGATTGCAGTTGATGATTCTCCTAATACGCGCAAAGCAGTTAAATATGGTACCCGTGTATCTCAAGCTTTCAACGTTCCGGTAGAAATGATTACAATCAGTAAAATAGATGAATTTGGTGATGGTTATACTAATGCGGCCAATTGGGCCAAGAAATTTTTACGTCGGTCAAATATTTCGTTTGGACATCAATTTTTAGTAGGAGATCCTGTACAGGTGATCTATGAAATAGCAGGTGATAATCATATCATAGTAATGGGATCATCAACACAAAATCCATTATTGAAGTTCTTCAAGGGAAGCAAACCGTTGAATGTTATGGAAACTTGTAAGTGTCCTATATTAATCGTTAAATGATGAAAATGAGGTAGAAAAGATCATGTTTCAAGAAGTTACAATTACCATTTTACTTATTCTTTTTGTGATGGTTATTACTTTACCACCCTTTGTGCTGCTATTTCTGTATTTTAAGGATAAGAATCAGAAACAACATTCTATTTTGCGCAATTTCCCCTTACTTGGTCGTGTGCGATATGTATTTGAAATGATTGGTCCGGAACTGAGACAGTACATGTTTGATGGAGATAATCAGGGCAAGCCATTTAGCCGGATGGATTTTCAGAATATTGTGGTAGCAGGAAAATATTTAAAGACACTGATAGCCTTTGGATCAAAGCGAGATTTCAAATTACCGGGGCTTTATTTAAAAAATTCAATGTTTCCTAAGCTGAAAGAAGAAATGTCCGTAGTAACTACCCCAAAGATTAAGAGCCAGCGCTATATTGGCTCGGAAGGACTATTTTCAAGAAAGGAACACTTGGAAGAGATTGATGTGCGTCCCTGGACCTTGGAGGATAAAGATGCGATTGTTATTGGTCCGAATTGTAAAAAACCGTGGAAAGTGAAAGGTCCGCTGGGAATGAGCGCTATGAGTTTTGGATCCCTAGGTGGCAATGCTATCAGTGCCATTAGTCTTGGTTTAGGGCAGGCAACCGGTACCTGGGTGCATACGGGAGAGGGAGGATTGGCAGATTACCATCTTGTTGGCGGCGGAGATGTGATTATGCAAATTGGGCCAGGACTATTTGGTGTACGGGATCAAGATGGGAATTTTAGCTGGGATCATTTTCGGGAAAAAGCTGCCAATCCGCAGGTGGCTATGTTTGAATTGAAATTGGCGCAAGGAGCTAAAATTCGTGGCGGTCATGTCGAAGGCGCAAAAGTGACTCCCGAAATCGCGGAAATTCGGGGTGTTACACCATGGAAGAGCGTGGATTCTCCCAACCGCCACCATCAATTTCATGATGTACCGACACTGTTTGATTTTATTGATCAAATGCGGCAGGAGAGTGGCAAGCCCATTGGGATAAAGATTGTTATGGGCGATCCAATTTCTGCAGATGAACTGGTAGAATTTATGGCCAAGACTGGTCGTGGACCTGATGCAATCACTGTAGATGGGGGCGAAGGTGGATCTGGGGCGACTTACCAAGAGATGGCAGATACGATGGGTCTGCCGGTGCATTCTGGTTTGATATATTTAGATAATGCGCTGCATAAATACGGCGTGAGAGACAAGGTCAAGGTATTTGCCAGTGGTAAGCTATTTAGTCCAGATCGTATCGCTATAGCGCTTGGAATGGGCGCAGACCTAGTTAATATTGCACGAGGAATGATGATTTCAGTTGGTTGCATAGGTGCGCAAAAATGTCACACCAATACCTGTCCTGTGGGTGTTGCTACAACTGACCCAGGTCATCAGAAAGCACTGGTTGTAGACGAGAAGCAATGGCGCGTACTCAACTATGTGATCACACTACGAAACGGCCTCAATTCTTTAGCGGCTGCCGCGGGATTGACCAACTATACGCAGTTCAATAGAGATCACGTAGTATATAAAGATGAATATGGCCGGGTAAAAGGACTATCTGAGTTATTTCCTTACCCAACAGCCTAAGATTTCATCAAACGCTACAACTCATATCGTGCCCGCAGCACATGGGGGATTTGATTTGACCGTGTCCATCTGGACATTTAGAAACAGCGACTTGAGTACCATCATCTTTGGCAATATGATCATGGACTAGTGCTTCGCCGCACTTGGCGCAAGACATGCCCGTCACACCCATCCCACAAGTTTCACATTTATAATCAACCATTATTTATTCCTTTTTATTTTATGAAAAATCTTCCGTTTAATTTACACCAGTTTTAATTTTTAATGTAAAAAATAGATAGTAATAGGAATTATTACTATCTATAAATAATTTTAATTATGCGTTATAGTCATCAAAGAGAGGCAATTAAAAAGATTGTTCAAGGTACTAATTCTCATCCTACAGCAGATTTGATTTTTAACCATACTAAAAAAATTATTCCTAATATTAGCCTGGGAACAGTTTATAGAAATCTAAAGCGCTTGGAAGAAGAAGGTGAAATAAACACCATTTATGATGGAAATATCGTGCGGTATGATTGGAATACCGAATCTCATGATCATTTGAAATGCAAAGAATGTGGGGATCTTGTTGATGTTCATCTGGTTCATGAGGAATTCACTTCCAAAGTGAAAAGAAAGTTCAAATTCGATGTCGATAATGTGGAGATAACTGTCATCGGCACATGCTCAAAACACGCTTAAAATAGGATTTATTATGGAAGAAAATGGAAAATGCCCCGTTTCACACGGGTCGAATAGCCAACATACACTCGGGTCAACAGCAAACCAGCAATGGTGGCCAGACCAGTTAAATTTAAATATTCTTCATCAACACGATAAAAAGTCCAATCCTATGGCTGAAGACTTTGATTATCGTGAAGAGTTTAAAAAACTTGATTATGATGCTTTAAAGAAAGACTTAAATGACCTTATGACAGACTCGCAGGATTGGTGGCCGGCTGATTATGGGCATTATGGTCCTTTCTTTATTCGTATGACTTGGCACGCAGCAGGCACGTATAGAACTGCCGATGGTCGTGGCGGTGGCGGTACTGGAAATCAGCGTTTTGCGCCACTTAACAGTTGGCCGGATAATGGCAACTTGGATAAAGCACGCCGCCTGCTTTGGCCGATTAAACAGAAATATGGTAATAAAATCAGCTGGGCCGACTTGTTGATTTTAGCAGGTAATGTTGCTATTGAGTCAATGGGTGGGAAGACTTTTGGCTTCGGTGGCGGACGACCTGACATTTGGGCACCGGAAGAAGATATCTTCTGGGGTAAAGAAAACGAATGGCTTGGCAACAATCGCTATACAGGCGAACGGGATCTCGATCAGCCACTTGGGGCAGTACAGATGGGTTTGATTTATGTTAATCCCCAGGGTCCGGATGGTAATCCAGACCCACTTGCAAGCGCAAAAGACATTCGCGAAACATTTAGTCGCATGGCTATGAACGACGAAGAAACTGTTGCTCTTACTGCAGGCGGACATACTTTTGGTAAGGCACACGGTGCAGGCGATGAGGATCTTGTTGGCGCTGAACCAGAAGGTGCTCCAATTGAACAAATGGGGTTGGGTTGGAAAAACGCACACGGCTCAGGTCAAGGACGTGACAGTATTACAAGTGGCATAGAAGGTGCCTGGACTGCGAATCCCACTCAATGGGATAATGGCTATTTTGATCTACTATTTGGATATGAATGGGAACTGGTTAAGAGCCCAGCAGGAGCACACCAATGGCATCCTGTAAACCCGAAAGAAGAAGATCTTGCCCCTGACCCGGAAGATGCTACAGTCCGTGTAACAACCATGATGACAACAGCGGATATGGCAATGCGTGAAGATCCAAGCTATAAAGAGATCTCAAAGCGTTTCCATGAGAACCCAGATCAGTTCGCAGATGCATTTGCTCGTGCTTGGTTTAAGCTACTACATCGTGATATGGGCCCTCGCACACGTTATATGGGCCCGGAAGTTCCTGAAGAAGACCTTATTTGGCAAGACACTGTTCCAGCAGGCAACATTGACTATGATGTAGATGCTGTTAAAGCACGTATCAAAGAAAGTGGATTGACTGTTCAAGAGATGGTAGAAACTGCTTGGGCAAGTGCTTCAACATTCCGTGGTTCTGATATGCGTGGCGGTGCCAACGGTGCTCGCATTCGTCTTGCTCCACAGAAGGATTGGGAAGCAAACAAACCTGAGCAACTTGGTCGTGTATTAGGTGTGCTTGAAGGTATTGCTGGAGACACCGGTGCGTCAGTGGCAGATGTTATTGTACTTGCTGGGAATGTTGGCATTGAGCAAGCATCAGGTGCGAGTGTTCCATTTAATCCAGGTCGTGGAGACGCCACAAAAGAACAAACCGATGTAGAATCATTTGATGTTCTTGAACCATTTGCTGATGGTTTCCGTAACTATCAAAAGACAGAGTTTACAGTTAGCCCAGAACAAATGATGCTTGACAAAGCCCAACTACTTGGACTTACTGCACCAGAGATGACAGTGCTTGTAGGCGGTATGAGAGCATTAGGTATCAGTGCAGATGGTCACGGTGTATTCACTGATACACCAGGCAAGCTAACCAATAACTTCTTTATCAATCTACTTGATATGAGAGTAGAATGGAAGCCAACTGGTCGCAACTCCTATGAAGCGACTGATCGTTCTACAGGTGAAACGGTAAGAACTGCTACACGAGTTGATCTTGCATTTGGTTCTAATTCTCAGCTACGAGCCTTAGCAGAAGTTTATGCATGTGAAGACTCACAACAAAAATTTGTGAGTGATTTTGTAGATGCTTGGAACAAGGTAATGAATCTTGATCGTTTTGATCTAACTTGATCGAAGTTGATGATGGAATTAGACTAAAGTTTCTTTATATATTGATTATATAATTATCAATATTCAGAACTAATTTCCTCAGAAATGTATTTATCATTAATTGAGGATTTGACTCTTTGATTTCATTTTTTTTACACCTTAATATCCAACAACTATAGGAGGCTTTTATGGAACTTATTCATCCATTATTTAAATGGTTGCATGTCATAGCAGGAATCACATGGATCGGTTTGCTTTATTTTTTCAATTGGATTAACGGCCATTTTGCTGCCACACTAGATGGTGACACAAAAAAGAAAGTAGTCCCTGAACTAATGCCCCGAGCTTTATACTGGTTTCGCTGGGGGGCTGCATGGACATGGGTAACAGGGGTAGTTCTATTGCTGGTAATT
>FAXC01000344.1_pt1 | contig 19423 bp, 18 predicted proteins | sample 734421 | NCBI WGS metagenome assembly FAXC01 (sample SAMEA3597868, study PRJEB11362) | hydrothermal vent metagenome | biome: marine hydrothermal vent biome; feature: marine hydrothermal vent; material: ocean water | place: Atlantic Ocean | collected 2010-09-19/2010-10-04 | reverse complement strand
TCTTCAATAAAGACTTTAATTCATCATCCCATTTTTGGCCACGTAAATGATAGGGAGCATATTGAACAGTAGCAGAAAGGACGTGTTTTCCTGCTGCAGCAAAATCAGGGTTCGTTACAGTAGGAATATTGAATTCCACATAGGGTTTTTCTGCAGGCCGTCCGTACTTGACCGCATCGGAAGCCCGTTCTAGATATTCAATCGTTGGACAAATAGAAAAGACCGTTCCCATTTGATCAGCTGATACTCCATTGATCTCCGGCAGACTTTCCAGCGCAAAATGGATTCGCGCTGCACTTCCACGGTATTTGATATTTCTGAGTTGTGTATGGAAATTGGGATTCAGGCTTGGTGCACCAACAAGATTTATAAATGTATTCTGAGGATCAAGCCCGGATACAACAGTCTTTGCTTTGACTGATTTTCCATTATAAAGTGTAACACCGGTGCAAATACTATTATCCGTATCGATAGAGGTCACTTTTGAATTAGTTTGGACTTCAACATGGTGAAATTCAGCAGCAGTTTTCAAGGCATTTGCCAAATTGACAGTTCCCCCATTTACAGTTTGTCCATTGTGGAATACACCTTTGTTGTATAAATGCTGGTGCAAGAGGTTATATCCAGTTGCGGCGGCAAAAGGGCCGAAAGATAAATGGTGAATCCCGGAAGTAGAAACAGCACTACGCAGCAATTCATTCTCAAACCATTCGTCCACCAATTCCGGCATCATCATAGGTACCACGCGCAAAAGATCCACCAAACCGCGGGAGCCGTGTTTGGCAAATGGACCCAGCATGGATCTCATGGCCAGGGCATCTTTCATCCCCACGCTTGGTAGATTGGGAGGCGTTAATGCATATAGTTTTTCCAGGAAATGGGTCAATTTTTCTATATATGCAGTGAATTCACCCCAGACAACAGCATCTTTTTCGGAATGGCGGGAAATGGAGTCTGCCGTTTGTTTTGAATCCTGGTGAAATGTAATATGATCGCCATCATCCCCGAGGGCAATTCGAACCACATCCGGTCTATTTAATTCTAATCCATTGGCTCCAAGGTCTAATTCTGTCATCACCCTTGGATCAATCCATTTTATAGTATCATATATCATATTGCATGTAAAACCGGGAGAAAATTCTACAGTGGCTGCTAATCCACCCACTTTTTCTTTCGCTTCAAGAAGTAGAACACTTTTTCCGGCTTTACCCATTAAAGCGGCTGTAACCAGGCTGTTGACTCCGCCGCCTACAACGATGATATCGAATTGTCTCATGTCCATTGTCCCAAGATCTTTTTAGCAGCCATTTCACCTGGGGAGCCTGTGATTCCGCCGCCAGGGTGGGTGCCTGATCCACACTGATAATAATTTTTTATCGGTGTTTTATAGTCTGCCCATTTTACTGCAGGACGAAAAGAGAACAATTGCTGTAGCGTCAATTCACCGTGGAAAATATTTCCTTCGGTTAAACCAATTATAGATTCCAAATCCGCTGGCGAAAGTACCTGCCGGTGCAAAATGATATCGTTGATATTGGGAGCAAATCGAGCAAGGGTATTCACTACAGCATCCCCAAATGCATCTCGCTTCTGATCATCCCAACCTCCTTTAATATTATAAGGAGCATACTGGACAAAGCAGGACATGACATGCTTACCTGGCGGTGCCATCTCTGGATCCAAGACAGAAGGCAAAATGATGTCCATATAGGGTGCTTTTGAGAAATTGCCGTATTTGGCATCATCATACGCTTTTTCTAAATGGTCATAACTTGGACTGATGGAGATAGCACCGCGCAGATGGTGACCATCACCAGGCAAACAGGTAAAATCCGGAAGGCCATCTAGGGCCAAGTTCACTTTTCCAGATGAGCCTCGTATACGAAAGTTTTTAATATCCTTAACAAAATCAGAAGGAAGATCACTTTCATCCACCAGTTTTAAAAAAGACAGTTTTGGATCTAAACCCGAAATCACCATATCAGATGTGTATTCATCTCCATTTTCCAGGGCAACTCCTACAGCCTGTCCATTTTTTACGATCACCTTTTCTACTGGTGCTTCGGTCATAATATCTGCCCCAAAGTGTTCAGCAGATCGTGCAATAGCCAAACTTACAGCGCCAGTGCCGCCTCTTTGAAAACCCCAGGCCCGAAAGGCCCCATCGATATCTCCCATATAGTGATGGAGCATCACGTAGGCTGATCCTGGAGAGCGGGGACCCATAAATGTGCCGATAATTCCACTGGCACACATGGTGGCTTTCAAGGGTTCGAATTCAAACCATTCATCTAAAAAATCAGCAGAGCTCATGGTCATGAGTTTCGTTAAATATTCAAACTGTTCAGATGTGAGGGTTTTGAGATGATCTAATAATTTTTTACCGGCAAATAAATCTGATAGGGATGGTCGAATTGCGTTTGGTGCAATAGTTTCCAATATGGGACGCACCGCCATTCCAATCTGACCCATGAGTGGACCGAAGCGCAGATAGGCTTCTGCGTCCCGCAAGGAATGTCGGGCTATTTCCCGGAATGTTTGATCTGCATCTGCTGTGCGGATCAAATAATCATTTTCCAATGGCGTGAACGTGCTTTCCAAAGGGAGTAGTTCCAGCCCAAATCTGGGCAGCATCAATTCCCGCATGATATTAGGTTTCATAAGGCTTACCACATAAGAACAGACAGAAAATTTAAACCCGGGAAAAATTTCTTCCGTGACCGCTGCACCGCCCAGCACATAACGTCGTTCCAAAACCAACACCTTTTTACCTGCCCTTCCCAAATACGCAGCTGCGGTCAATCCATTATGACCTCCGCCGATGACGATTGCATCATATTTTTTTATTCCGGACATGAACGTTTCCTTTCTGGATCAAAAAAGGGGGTATTAACTACCTCTGCTGAGGTCAACTTTCTAAAATGTTCCACCTTCAATTCAAAATCAAGAACGGTTCCTATTTTCGAGTAATGGCTTTTTACATGAGCTAATGCAATGTATCGTTTCAATATGGGTGACCATGCACCACTGGTAGCATAACCTACCTGTTCAGAATTTTTATATATAGGTGTACTGGTCCGCCAGGCAGTGGAAGGGAGCCCAGGGGCAAGACCAACATTTCGGTAATGGTTTTCAAGCTCAGTCCATTCGATCTCAATGCCCACAAACTCCCATTCTGGTCCGCGTGTTACTTCTCTTCCCAGCGCCTGTTTGCCGATAAAATCTTTTTTCTTCATTTTTACTGCCCAACCCAATCCCAATTCATAAGGAGATGATTTTCTGGATTCAACAATGGCGTGGCGGGATGAAATATAATCCACATCCAAAAGGATCAGCCCTGCCTCTATGCGAGCTATATCCAGAGCCTGGAGCCCGGTAGGGGTGATGCCATAAGGTTCCCCTTTTTCCAAAAGCAGGTCCCAAATGAATAAAGCATCATTAGTGTCCATCCAAATTTCATACCCTAGGTCACCGGTATATCCGGTACGTGAAATGGATACAGGGATATCGTTGAACATCGTGTCCATCATCCAGAAGAATTTGAGACTGTTTAAGGAATCACTGGAAACTGCATTGAGAATTTTCCTTGAATTGGGGCCCTGGAGTGCCAATGCAGCGGTGGTGACTGAATCGTCTGAGATAATTAAATCCATGCCCAATGCATTATACTCCAGCCATTCAAGGTTCGGTTCTGCACTGGTGATACGAAACTTACGTTCAGATATTCGCTGAACCGTGCCGTCATCTATTACCTTTCCGTCTTCGTCGCACCAGGGCGTATACATGACCTGACCCACCTTACAGATATTTATATTTCTTGTCACTAGCCGATCCAAAAACCGCTGGGCATCGGGTCCTTGAATGAGATACTTATATAAAGGAGTTATATCTAAAAGAGCAGCCTTAGTTCGAATAGCAAAATATTCGTTTTCATGAGTGAGTTCATAATTGGTGGCAGACAGATATCCTGACCAGCGGCGCCATTCCTGAGACTCATTTAATTGAGATGTGCGGTCAAAAAATGGTGAAAGTTTCAGTTGTGTTTCAGCATTGAACTGATTTCTGTAGCTCATGATGAAGACCTTAAAAAAGGGCGAGTTAAGCAGGTAGGGCCGCCGGCACCTTTTAATGATATTTCCGAGCCATCGTAGGTATGGATTTCCACACCTTCGTGTTCAAGCAGTTGTCGGGTTATTGGGTTACCTTCTATCATGATCACTTTTCGCGGTGCCGTTGTAAGTACATTGCAGCCCATGGAATCATATTCTTCATCAGGGACTTCAATAAGCTGAATTTGGCGATCGAGAAGATATTTTCTGAATGGTACCGGGAGCAACCGGGAATACACTAAATATAGATCATGATCTATGGGGGAAATATTGCTCATAAGATGGAGACAATCTCCAGGACCGGTCCAGTGGGGCAGAGGGACTGAAATCACCTCATCCACTAGATCTCCCAATAAGGCCTTGAACTGGTGAATCCCTTCAGCATTGGATCGGTAGCCTTCTCCAACTGCTACGGTTCGTTCATCAATCCATACCACGTCTCCCCCTTCCAGCGTACCCGGTTCTTGAATTTTCCCAAGGATCGGGACGTTGATAGACTGGAAGTACATTTTCACTGCCTCCGGTTCGGCAAACCTTGTATCCTTACCCATGGTGCAGAGTATGACCCCGCCACTGGAAACAACACAAGGATCATGAGTATACACCGAATCCAGTGATGTGGATTTGTCAGCGGGTAAAAAATGAATTTCAGCACCAGCAGACTGTATCAGTTTTACAAATGTATCATAATGATCACAAGACGTGTCATAATCAGGAATACCGATGTAATTCAACTGTCCGGAATCGGAATTGACTCTATGTTGATTTTGGTAAGCATCTTTTGGGTGTTTGATTAAAACACGGCGGATGGGATCCACCATATTCTGGCAACCATAGTTAACCATCTGTCCCACCACACCAATCCACAATTAGGTAGGCAATAATTTTTATACAGTTCATAATATCATCAATTTCCACGTATTCATCAATACTATGGGCGCGACGGACATTACCAGGGCCAAAAAGAACAGCAGGGATTTTACAATAATTGGTAAATAGCGCCATGTCAGCTGCGTAGGGGACACCTTCAATGATTGGTTTTTGGCTGGTAGTTTGGTCATAACAGTCAACCAGTAATTGAATAAAGGGATGATCAGGATTTGTATACCCAGATTCATATTGTCCTTCAAACCATTCTACAACGGGTGGATGACCTTTGAGCCATGCATCTTGTGATGCAGTTTTATGAATATGTTTCTCAAAAGCCAGCCGGGCATCATCAGGTGTTTCACCGGGGAAAATACCAAATCTTCCCTCCACAACGACTGTATCTGGTACGGATGAATGCCAGTCTCCTCCTTGAATTGTGCCAAGATTAATGGGTGCCGCCTGGGCGTATGATTTAAAATAATCACTTTGATATGCTGAATTCCTTTCCTGTTCAAAAACTAAAATTGATTGGTGGATCAAATGCGTTTTTTCTAAAGCGCTAACACCTTTCAAGCGCATGGCGCCGTGGGTTGCCTTGCCTGGAATAATTAATCGGAAATTGAGAGCACCGGAATGAATAGGACAAATATTCAAGGATGTAGGCTCTAATATTACAGCGCCATCAGCTGAATACCCCTTTACAACATTGGCCAGGGTACCGCAACCACCGGATTCTTCTCCAACCACCGATTGTACCATCACATTTCCGGTTGGTATAAATTCAATCTCTTGGAGAATCTGGATTGCGAATATTCCTGAAGCCAATCCTGCTTTCATATCGCAGGAACCCCTTCCATAAAGTTTGCCGTGTTCTACTTTTCCGGACCATGGAGAATCACTCCAAAGTTTTTTATCACCGGTCGGCACCACATCCACATGACCATTGAGGATAAGAGATTTTCCATTGCCGGTATTTTCCCAATGTCCCACAACATTGTATCGAGAATCGGGAGAATAACCATCATCATTAAAGGCTGGGTGATCCATTAATTCATCAAAGTGAACAGGCACTTTTTCCGCTTTAAGTCCAAGGGATTCGAGTTTATTTAAGACAATGGATTGTACATCTGCTTCATCATTGGCTAAACTGGGAGACTGAACCAATGTTTGTATAAATGAAATAATTTCATCTTGGGAAGCATCCGTAGCAGATGCAATCTGATGTTTCAAGTCAGCCATTCTTATTCCAGAAATCTTCTAATTCAACACCCAATCCATCGGCAATGCGATTCACATAGGCGAAATAGGAAACGATCTGGTTAATATCCAAGATGCCGCGATCACTGTAACCCATTTCCCGCAATCGTTCCACATCTTCCCTAATCATATCTTTGGGATATATTGTGAGTTTCGATGCATAATCCAGCATAGCCATTTGTGCAGGAGTGATATTTGCGATCTTGTAATTGGATATTAACTGATGAATAAGTGATTTATCTATCTTGAGTTTGAGAAGACCTTCTCCATGATGGGTTATTCAGTAATGGCATTGATTTATTGATGAGACCACAAGAGCAATCTTTTCCCGGTCTATCCTTGGGATTGGAGATTTCCCAAACATTACTGTTTTATATAATTGTACGTGGGCGGCTAATGATTCCGGGTTCAGGCTGTGGATCTTCAAGATATTATCAATCCCGCCCCAGGGTTCTTTCAGTTTTGAATATTGATCTTTTAATAATCCTTCCGCTTCCCGTTCATCAATCTCGGCAATCCAGGCCATAATTATTTAATCCAGGGAGCCTTCCACACAGGTGGTTTGAAATCCACCGCGGATATTATAAAGAGTGGTTACCATGAGTTGGTCGGTGTTTAGGGCAGTTCGAAGGTCGGTATAAATGCGCTTTGTTGCAGCCTCCTGATAGATGCCAACATTTCTGAAACTTACAAAGTAATATTTTAGAGATTTAAGTTCGACACACTTGCCGCCTGCAGGATAATATTCAATTTTTACATAGGATATATCCGGCAGTCCGCTGAAGGGACAGACAGCACTGAATTCATCTGTTTCTGTTTTAATATATTGTTCCGGGCTGTCAAAGTCAAAAATCTCCAGCAAACTCGGGTCGATGTGAGATTCGTCTAAAAAATCAAATGTTTTTCCTTCCGCCTTAGCCATATTGTTCTCCTTTATATGTACAGCCTGTGGAATCTGTTTCTTTTATCTTTATCTGCGACAAACCAGGCAGGGTAGGAGCCAACCGAGTCCAGATCCAGCGGCAGAGGTTTTCACTGGATGGATTTTCAAGCCCTTCTATATCATTTAAATAGGAATGATCAATCATTTGAAAGATCGGTTTGAATGCAGTATCAATATTATCAAAATCTATAACAAATCCTGTTGTTTCATTTATGTCGCCGCTTACTGTTATGGTGATCTTAAATGAATGGCCATGAACATTTGTGCAGGGATGGTCATCCGGCAGGTTCGGCAAAGATCGGGCTGCTTCAATTGAAAATGTTTTAAATACTTCCATAGGTGAATTTAGGGAATGCCCACGATTTTATGGGTCTGAAGACTGAGTTTCCATTGAGGATATTTAAACACGAATTCTTCAGACTTTTTGATATTTTCTTTTTGTTTTTTCCCATCCATGGGCTGGATAAAAAAATGGTCAAATTCAAGATTTTCATGTTGCCGGGGGTTTATGCCGCTTTGAGGAAACACAATTTTTAATTCATTCCCCTTTTTTAAGATAAAATTTGCCTTAGACTTGGGACTGACACAGATCCAGTCAATTCCTTGAGGGGGTAACATGGTTCCATTTGTTTCCAGTCCGATCTCAAAACCAGCATAGTGTATGGTTTCAATTAATGTATTATCCATTTGCAGCAGAGGTTCACCTCCTGTACATACGATGTAGGGTCTAGAAGACTGGCTTTCTGGCCAGAGATCTGTAATGATATTCGTTATTTCCGTGGCAGAATATTTACCGCCATTAGGACCGTCTGTACCCACAAAATCAGTATCACACCAGTCGCAGATAGCACTTTGGCGGTCCCATTCCAAACCCGTCCAGAGATTGCATCCTGTGAAACGGATAAATACTGCAGGCCGGCCCGTATGATATCCTTCCCCCTGGAGTGTGAAATAAATTTCCTTAACTGTATACATCATCCATCAGAATAATTCAGGGGATCTGGAATGGATACTTCTTTAAAACCTTTTATTCTCAAAAAACAGGCATCGCAATGACCGCAAGGGTCACCACTATCTTTTGGGTCGTAACAACTGGAGGTTAAACCATAATCCACACCTAGTTTAATTCCTGCACGTATGATATCCGCTTTGGTCATATTAATAAGGGGTGTATGGATATGGAATGTTTTGCCTGAGACCCCGGCTTTCGTAGCCAGGTTTGCTGTTTTTTCAAACGATGAAATATATTCAGGTCGGCAGTCCGGGTAACCGCTGTAATCCAGGGCATTCACTCCAATAAATATATTGAATGCTTCCAATGTTTCAGCCCAGGCCAATGCCAGGGAAAGGAAAACAGTATTGCGCGCCGGCACATAAGTAATGGGGATCTCAGTCATATCAGATTCAACCCGATCCTTGGGGACTTCTATTTGATCTGTGAGGGCAGAGCCGCCAAACTGAGCCAAGTCAATATGGATTATGGAATGTTTTTGGACGCCAAAAACTTGGGCGGTCTTTTTTGCAGATTGGAGTTCAAAATCATGACGCTGGCCATAATTTACAGTAAGTGCAAACAGTTCAAATCCTTGGTCTTTGGCAAGGGCCAGGCAGGTGGTTGAATCCAACCCTCCCGAAAGTAGTATGACTGCTTTTTTATTCATAAGAGATCACTAAGGAAATTAGTCTATTATTTTGATGATTTGAATCTGTTCCAGCCCCAGTAAATGACAAATCCTGATAAAAGCAGTGGTATGGATTGAAAGAGATATTGGTTTGGCGAGTAAATAAATATGAAAAGAGCAATAATTGTGGGAACTATGACCGTGATCCATGGGAAGATCATTCCACCGGAAACTTTGAAAGGCCGGGTAAGATCAGGCTGGGTGTAGCGCAATGAAATAAAAACAAAGAATCCAATGATGTAGAGGGGGATGCTGATCCAGGTTCCCACTACTAAAAGATCTACAAAATTCATACCCATTGTCATAATACTCAGTAGCAATCCCTGTGTGACCAAAGCACCTACTGGTGTGCCGTATTTGGGATTGGTTTTTGAAATATGACTTGGTAGGTGCCCATCATCAGAAATGGCTTTAAGCAAATGGGACATTAACAGCATTTCACCATTGATAAGACCGAAATTGGATGTTTGAGCCGCAAGGTTAAACCACCATGCAAATGCTGTTCCACCCAATGCCAAAGCTACCAGATTAAGCTGAGCCTCATTCCATTGGTCCCAATTTGGATCCACGGCGATCCCGATCATTAACGGGATCACGTAGGCTATTACAGAAATCATCAGGGTAATAATCAGTGCTTTTGGATAATTAGTCTCGGTGTCTTCAATCTCATCAGCAGCAGCAGCGAGTCCGCTGTAACCAGAAAAGTTCCACATTCCAAAGATTAATGCAAAAACCACTGCCTGAGTCAGGTCTGTTTCCGGTGGCAAATGCAGGGACCCGTATACGTCTAGATCAATAAAACCAATGCCGTAGTAGATGATCAAAATAACCGGAATGATCTGCATCCAGATCAAAATGTTGAATAAGGGTCCTACGAAATCTATTCCGCGGATATTTACAAAAACGGTCAGCCAGATCACACTTAAGGCTAGTCCCCATGCTACAAGGAAAGGAGCTTCCGGCCAGATGAAAATAATAAAATATTCTGCCAGGAGGGTGGGATAAAGTGCAGCATCAAACATCCAGGTAACCCATTCCAGCCAGCCCAGTTGAAAACCCCAATAAGGCCCCCAGCTTTTTTTATACCACTGATAAACACCACCTTCTATGGGAATTGCGCTGATTAACTCACTGTTTTGCAATACACCGGGAATGCCCCAAAAAATAGCCATGAACAGCAGTCCAAAAATGGCAATTGTGGGGCCAGATTGAGCGACTACTTCTTCGATCCCGTATGGTCCCCCACAATAAAGAACAAACATAGCGGAAACCGTGGTCCAAAATTTCATTTTGGACTTGGCTGGATTTCTCTTAGGAATCATGTCCTTAAAATGAAAAAAATCAGCGTGCTTTTTTCACTTTGTAATTATAAACCAAACTTGGCTAATTCAATTGTTAATAATAGCTGTGAACTACCCCTTTATCAGGAAAACAGCATTTCCAAACAATACTTTGCTGTTATACCAATATGACCGAAAAAGCGGATTATCAGCCATGTATATTATACGGCCCTTCTTTGCTTCGTATACACCAAACATCAGGTTATTCTTGATCTTTTTCTTGATTCGGTGTCCCATAAATCCGGATATATGAGAATCAGGATCTTTTAAAATGCCAACATTCCACCCTTTTGGTAATAGTGGATACAGTTTTTTCTCAAGTTTTAAGCTGAAATAGTGTTTATCATAGCCAAAGGCCAGGGGATGCGTGTTATCCATTTCAATCTTTACAATATTGCCGTACATGGTATCGACCAGCCGTTGTCGGCGGCGATTACCATACTTTTTATCCCGTTCTTCCATCTTCTGTTTTTCATCAAGTTTCTTAGCTTCCTTTTTTGCAGTTTCAGATTCATATTTCACCAGACCATAGCCTTTCTGATCCAAAAATTTTTCCATGGCTGACCCGATCACGATCAGTCGACCCCCGCCGTTGACCCATTTTAATAACTGTGGCGGAGGCGATGGTTTAACCAGCATGGATGCAGACGTTTCTTTTTTCACCTGTGGGCTGGGAGGCACTTCTGTTTTTAAAAACCCATAACTACCATTAGGGAGAATCAACACATCGAGGTCTTCAAAAGGAATAGATTTGAAATCTGAAGAATTAAATACAGATACGGGGAATTGGATCTGTTGCTCAAAAAAATGCCAGATTTCACCAAAGTTACTGCTGGAGACACCTTGTCCTGACAGTACACCAATTCTTGGTTGTGTAATAACATTAAAGTTGGATGACCCAAGATCAATCCCTTTACTGGATCCTCCTGTCTGTATGGATTTTAAATCAGGCAGGTGGTTCAATGTTGCGACGGAAACAATTTTGTGTAATTTATCTCCCAAATGTTCATTCCCCTTGGGTGAAATGAACAGAGCACCGGGTTCGTAATGGATACCGCTATGAGTAAATGATTTTTCTGCCACACGAACGGTTACCTTGTTTTTTAATACTTCAGCCAGAAAATTCAATTCGTTAATCGTGCCCCACGATACCAAATAACCGTAAGGATTTATTCCAAAATCGTAATCTGTAGAACCATCAGGTTTTGAAGAATCTTCAGTCAGTTCAAAAACAGTTTCTGTAGCATAAGCCTGTAAACCGTAAATATATGGCAGTGACCAGGCCGTAATATCATAGGTTATTGAATCAGAAACATGGGTGACGGGTTCGAAAAGGACATGGGTAAGCACAGCTAAATCCTGCCGTGTGGAGATACAAAGATCTTTATTCGATATTTCAATGGTTTCAGTATTTCCAGTTGTGTAATTAAATGCATTGTCAATGGACTGAGAACCAGATGTTGATACATAGCCATATGTGATCCCATTGATATCCAGAAGATCCATCAGGTCGTTTCTTTTATTCGTATTGTTTTCGTGGGAAATAATAAATGTTTTGTATTTACCCGGTGGATTTGAGTTGGCATTCTTGAAAAATTGTTGAAACTCCTCAACAACCTTTTCAGAGTTCTCATAGGTGGCTTCAACAGTAGAAAGTCCTGTCAAATAATGATGCTCTAAACGTTCTTTTAATGTCAGTGTATCTGTTGCAGATGTTTTTACCGCTACTCCCCCGGCACCACTGCCGCCTTTTTCATAGGTCATACCAAGCGCTCCATTGAAAATGGGGTAGGTATCGCCAAACCCTGGATAAAGAAGATCAAATTCTTCATTCCTGAAATAAAGCAACTGATTGTGATCAAAGCTAGTTGCATTATTTTGTCCAATGATCTGCTGGAATTCTTTTTGCCAGGGTGTGATCAACTCATGGTAAGGTTCAACAGCAGGTGCAAAATAATAAGGATCATTATAAGACTGTTCATGGTAATCTACATGGACATGGGGCATCCACTGCCTGTACAACCTGCTCCGTTCCTGGGATTCTTTTTGATTTTGCCAGCACCAATCCCTGTTTAAATCATGATAATAATGGTTTGTTCTTCCACCTGGCCAAGGCTCCCGGTGCCCCCGGGTTTTTGCATCCACATCTGGAATCCTATTTCCGGTCATTCGATAAAAATGTGCGTACCGGTCCCGACCATCAGGGTTAATACATGGGTCAATGATCAGAACCACCTTTTCTAGCCACTGCATTTGTTCAACATTGCTCGTATCTGAAAAGGTATAAAGTGTCTTAATTGCGGCTTCCATAGAACTGGACTCGTTGCCATGGACGGAATAACTCAGCCAGACGATAGAAAAATTATTCCCTGATGTCTCACCTTCCTGTAATCCTGATGTGACTAAATGATGTGTACGAATGGTTTCCAGGGATTCCTTATTGTCTGGATGGGTGATCACAGCCACAATGAGCGGACGACCTTCATAGGTTTCACCATATTCAATCAAATTGACATGGTCTGAAACAGTTGATACATGCTCAAAATAATCAACCGCATCATGATGAAACGTAAATTTATCTCCTAGATCATAGCCCAGAAATTCCACGGGGGATTGGAGGGAAGATGCAAAAAGTGTCGATAATTGAAATAAAAATAATATTTTTTTGAAAAATTGTTTTCTCATGTTAACGTCCTGAATATTATACGTGCCTTTTAAGGAAAAAGTGCTTTAGCCTTGTTTAGAATCTAATAGATAGAGTATCAGTTATCAAAAATTTGTTAGAATTTCAATAAAAGCCTAAAAATAATGCCAATACGTTGACATAGAATAATGGAGCATACATGAGTTACTCAAGAAAAAAATCTCAACCCATTTTTAACCGTGCTTTAAATGTTTTGGTTAAAGGTGTGAGTTCTAACTTTCGTTTTTTAGGCGAAAATGAAACACCAATCATTGCCAGGGGGAAAGGTGCCCGCATTTGGGATGCCGATGGGAATGAGTTCATTGATTATCGTCTTGGCTGGGGCCCCATTATCTTAGGTCATGCAGATGAACGTGTAAACCAGGCAGTAGCAGACCATCTAGAAAACGGGACAACATTTGCGGCCACAACGGAACTGGAAGTTATGGTAGCAGAAAAACTTGTGAATATGATCCCAGGCATGGAAAAGCTGCGCTTTACCAATACGGGAACTGAGGCAACTATGCATGCTCTACGTACTGCAAGGGGATATACCAATAAAGAAAAATTTATCAAGTTTGAAGGACAATACCACGGAGCCCATGATTATGTTCTATTCAGTACTGCTTCATCACCTATTTCCGCCATGGGGGCACGGACCTCGCCCATTCCCGTTCAGGTTGGTTCCGGGATTCCGGATAAGATACGGGATTACGTCTATTGTCTTCCATTTAACGATTTTGATGCTGTAGAACAGTGTGTGAAAGATCATCATGGCGATGTTGCTGCCATGTTTGTGGAACCCTGCTTGGGGAATATAGCGGGGATTGAACCAGAAAATGGATTTTTAGCTCATTTAAAAACATTATGCAACGAGTATAATATCGTTCTTGTTTTTGATGAAGTGAAAACGGGTTTTCGTTTGGCCAATGGCGGAGCCAGGGAAGCCTATGGTGTGATTCCTGACATTTCTACCTATGCCAAGAGTCTTGGGAATGGATTTCCTGTAGCAGCCTTTGGTGGTAAAGGAGAAGTTATGGATGTCATTGGCGGAGGAAGTGTTACCCATGCGGGTACGTTTGGCGCTAATGGTGTCAGTATGGCTGCAGCGAATGCTGTCCTGGATATATTATCAGAATCACCCGTGCTAAAAAATCTGGCAGAAAAGGGTAAACGTTTGAAAGCAGGATTGGATCAGGTTTTGACGAACGCGGATGTTCCACACCAGATGTCTGGCCACCCCAATATCCAGGGCTTTCTAATTACCGAAAAACCGGTTAAGGAGGTCAGGGATCTGGCATACTGTGATGATGACGTGTATGAAGCGATCATGAACAATATGTACGATCGTGGTGTCTGGGCAGAAAACGATCCACGGGAGCCCTGGTTCTTGTGTGCGGCACATTCAGATGAAATCATTGATGAAACGTTGAATAAGTTTCAAGATTCAGTACAGGCTGCCATTCATTCCTAAAATGAAACCCGAAGTCTTCTGGACTGATCAGTTTTCCCCTGATAATCCACTGCCAGTGTCCACGGTTCTTCCGGCAGAGGTTGACGTGGCGATTGTAGGCAGTGGCTATACTGGGCTCACTGCAGCGCGGGTCCTGGCAAAAGCGGGCAGTTCAGTCGCTGTCATGGATCAATATGAAATCGGCTGGGGCGCCAGTTCCCGAAATGGCGGTATGGCAACACCGGGTCTTAAACAGGATATATTCAAAATTCATAAAAAATATGGAATGGATTACGCCCGTGAGTTTTGGAGATCTTCTGTTGATGCAATTGATTTGTTAGAACAAATCATTATTGAAGAGAATATCGATTGTGATTGGTCCCGGAAAGGTCATATCGCTCTGGCCTGTAAACAATCCCATTATGATGAACTGCCAGAATATGCAGCATGGATAAAAAAAGAAATGGGCCATGAAAAGACGATTGTTCCGCAGGAGGAGATCAGGTCCGAAATTGGAACGGATACCTATTTCGGTGGATTATCCGATGAGTCCAGCGGTGGCCTCCAGCCTGCCAAGTATGTGAATGGATTAGCCAGAGCTGTTGCAGATCTTGGTGTTAAACTTTGTGAGGATACCCGTGTAGAAAAGATCAACAGGAATGGTAGTGGACATGAGCTGATTACGTCTAAAGGCGATATGAAAGCCCAGGAAGTAATCATTGCTACAAATGGATATACAGATATGTTGGTGCCAGAGCTTAAACCCAAAGTCTTTCCAGTCGGCAGCTATATTATTGTGACAGAGCCCCTGCCGCAAGACCTGCAAGATATTCTAAGCCCGAAACAGCGTATGTTTTATGACTCAAAATGGTTCATTAATTATTTCCGGCTTACGCCGGACGGACGGATGCTTTGGGGTGGGCGGAACGACCTGAGCACAGATTTAGATCTAAATGAAAGTGCTACAATTCTTTCCCAACAGGTTTGTAAAGTTTTTCCAGAACTCAATGATTATGAATTCACGCATACTTGGACAGGAAAGCTGGGGATTACTTTTGACCTGATGCCTCACATCGGAAATATTAGCGGGATTCATTACGCGTTTGGTTATGGTGGCCATGGCCTTTCTATTGCCACCTATCTGGGAACGGAATTGGGATTACTCATCTCAGGTGAAAAAGACCGGAGCCCTTATAAAGAGATTTCACACCAAACCATGTTTTTTTATAGAGAGAAGCCCTGGTTCCTGCCATTTGCAGCCCGTTATTATCGATTTTTAGATTGGATATCATAAGCGATGCATGTTATTGATTATATAATCATTTCTATTTACCTGGCTGGAATGGTGGGCGTAGGTCTGTGGTTTGCGAAAAAACACACTGATTTCGATGACTTTTTTTTGGCTGGCAGATCTCTCACAACGCCACTCCTGATTACAACCTTGATCTCAACTTATTATGGTGTTGATGTGTTGTTTGGAGATTCGCAACTGGGGTTTACTGATGGCGTTGTGGCTTGGTTTGGCTATGCCAGGCCAACGTATGCATTCTTTCTGATTGCAGCATTTTTATTGGCCCAGCGATTACGGGAAGAAGATTTCAAGAGTCTCCCTGATATCCTTGATAAATATTATGGGAAAAATACCAGATATGTTAGCGCCGTGACATCCTTCATTTATTCCCTGCCGGCACTGTCTCTTTACGGGTTTGGGATGTTGGGTGACGTGATCCTTGGCTGGGAACCAATCATAGGCATGCTTGTCTTTGGCGGAATTGGATTGGTTTATACGCTCACCGGTGGTTTTTGGGCTGTGGTACTCACAGACTCGATCCAGTTTGTGATGATGTGCGTGGTCTTAGCTCTTGCTTTCCCCTTTGCCATGAATTTAATTGGTGGATTTGATTCTATGATTGAAAAACTGCCATCAAGTTATTTTTATACAATGGGTGATCTTTCTATTTGGCTTATCATTATCTATGCTTCTACTGGCCTAGCCATACTTGTTGAACCCACATTTTACCAACGTATTTTTGCCGCAAAATCCTATAAGAATGTTAGGAATGCTCTTGTTATTGGTATTTTTATTTGGGGATCCTATGATTGGATTATAACCATACTGGCAATGGCGGCTAAAACTGGGACATTAATGAAAATAATGGGAGACCCCATAATTGATCCAGGGGTAGCACCGGATGCGGCACTATTATCAATCATGGTGGCAGCTTTGCCGGTTGGTGCATTGGGATTATTTATGGCAGGTGTTCTTTCGACGGAAATGTCTACCTTGGATTCCTACTGTCTGGTTGCTGGTGGTAATGTAGCCTATGATATTTATAAACCTGCCTTTAAACCAGATGCAACAGATGATGAATTGATTAGAACCACGCGTTATGGTATTTTATTATCCTGGCTCTTGGGGTTTGCCATGGCTATCTCATTTGAACAAATGCTGGGACTCTGGGTGTTCATGGCATCTATTTTGATTTCAAGTACAATGACTCCTATTTTATTGGGTATCTATGTCCCTAGTTTTAGAAAACCTCTAGCGGGTTTTTTAAGTGCTGGATTGGGCTTATTATCCACGATTATTTTAAATATATTTATTATGATGACTGGTACATTTGACACAGTGGAAGAAACCTATATAGTTCAATGGTTCGGGATTGATTTTTTACAGGAATTTGTTATGTACATTACAGTTCCCATCTCATTCATGGGATTTTTTATCGGTTTAGTGATGGATAGAGGAGACAGATTATGAGCAATTGGGAAATGTTCACTTGGATAACCGTATTTATTCTTGGTTTTGGGTCTATCGCAGTTTTTATTTTATTTGTGAAAGATATCAGACAGATCATGAAAAAATTCCAAAAGGAGGAATAATGAATTATCAAAATTTTATTAATAATGAATGGAGTGATGCAAAATCCGGAAAAATATTTGATGTAGAGAACCCCTTTACGGAACAAACCATTGCACACGTACCAGCCAGTGCTGAACCAGATGTGAATAACGCTGTGATGGCTGCCCAACAAGCATTTGATAGGTGGAGAAAATTAACTGCTGGTGAACGCCGTGATTATATGCGATCTATGGCAGTTAAATCCCGTGATCATGCTGATGAACTTGCAAAAACAATTTCTTCTGAAATGGGGAAACCTTTCAATGATGCGCTTAGTGAAATTGAGGATGTTGCGGAATACCTCGAATACTATAGTGAATTGGCACGAGACCAGGTAGGAAGAATTGTTGCACCGGTTGATCAGAAATCCATGTCTCTGGTCCGGTATGAACCTTACGGTGTAGTCGGATGTATTATTCCCTGGAATTACCCTCTTTCTCTAATGGGCTGGAAACTGGCACCAGCCCTGGCAACAGGGAACACAATTGTGATAAAACCCAGCGAAGTTACGTCCCTTTCAATTCTTCATTGGATAGATGTGGCCGCCGGGGATATGCCTCCGGGCGTTATAAATGTAGTCACAGGGTATGGTCAGGAAGCTGGTGAAGCATTGGTGAAACATCCAGATGTACCCATTATTACATTTACCGGTTCAGTAAATACGGGTAAGAGGATTGCAAGATTGGCCTCAGATAATCTGAAAAAAGTGTCCCTGGAACTGGGCGGGAAAGACCCGGTTATTGTCTGCGATGATGCGGATGTGGAAGTCGCAGCGAAAGGAACTTCCTGGGGCGGGTTTGTTAATGCAGGACAGGTCTGTACATCGATAGAACGTGTATATGTTTATGATAATATCGCGGATCAATTCACGGAAGCCTTGGTAGAAGAAGCAAAAAAAGTAAGGCTTGGTGATCCGATGAGCGATGATACGGATGTTGGTCCCATGTCTTCGAAAATGCAGTTTACAAACACGATCAATAAAGTGGATCTTGCTAAAAAGGAAGGGGCGCAAGTACTTACTGGCGGTCAAAGGTCTGATAAATTTGAGAAAGGATATTTTTATGAACCAACTGTATTTGATCAGGTGACTCCTGGAATGGATATTGTAACAGAAGAATCATTCAGCCCGGTTATTCCTATCCAAAGGATACAGTCCATGGAGGAAGCCATTCAAATGGCTAATTCTACAAAATATGGTTTAGGTTGCACTATATTCACACGGGATATGGAACGTGCTCTTACAGCGGCAGATAATATTAAAGCGGGTACATTCTGTATCAATAATCCGCTGATGGAAAATATTGCAGCTCCATTTGGCGGGATGAAACAATCCGGAATAGGACGGGAACACGGGGTCGAAGCACTTGAAGAATTTCGCGAAGCAAAACATATCTTTATCGATTATGACCATAAAAATAAAGACTGGTGGTTTGGAAAGAATAAGGGATAGAAATTATTCTTTTCCGATATCCTCGTTCCAAATCTCTGGATTATTCCGGATGTAATTCGCAAGCATAGTAATACATGCTTCAGAATGAAGATCAATCACTTCAACGCCATGTTGTTTTAACCATTCAACCCCGCCAGGAAAATTAACCGATTCACCCACAACAACTGTTTTTATTTTGAACTGCCGGATCAACCCGCTGCAGTACCAACAGGGAGCCAAAGTTGTGACCATGATGGTATTGGAATAAGATCGTTGTCGTCCTGCATTCCGGAATGCATCCGTTTCTCCATGAAGGGAAGGGTCATTTTTCTGGATACGCCTGTTTCGACCTTTTCCGAGCAAAGTTCCATCTGTGTAAAAAAGAGCAGCCCCAATGGGAATACCGCCCTCATCTAATCCTTTCCGAGCTTCCTGGATAGCAACATTTAGCATTTGTTTGTGATGAAGAAATTTGGCTGATTTCATTTCTATTGTATGATTAACTTTCAACAAATTCTTGGGAGAATGAAATATATGCAAATCACACAAAAAGGGCAAAGAATTGACACACTGTCCTGCAGTGAATAATTGTTAAAATAAAATGGTCAATTTGAAATTAATAAAAGGTTTTCATGGCAGAAAATAAAACATCACTGTTATATAATATTGATGATAATCCTCCTGTTTTAGAAACGGTCATTCTGGGGTTGCAGCATTACCTGACCATGTTCGGTTCAACCGTGGCGATTCCACTG
>FAXC01000292.1_pt1 | contig 20332 bp, 22 predicted proteins | sample 734421 | NCBI WGS metagenome assembly FAXC01 (sample SAMEA3597868, study PRJEB11362) | hydrothermal vent metagenome | biome: marine hydrothermal vent biome; feature: marine hydrothermal vent; material: ocean water | place: Atlantic Ocean | collected 2010-09-19/2010-10-04 | reverse complement strand
ATAATACGTCTTTCCCTTCATCGTCACGGAAATATTCTGCCATAGTTAAACCGCTTAAGGCAACCCGTAGTCTTGCTCCAGGCGGTTCGTTCATTTGACCAAAAACCATCGTCGTTTTCTCTATAACCCCCGATTCTGTCATTTCATTGTATAAATCATTTCCTTCCCTTGTTCTTTCTCCTACACCTGCGAAAACAGAATATCCGCCATGTTCTGTGGCAATATTCCTGATGAGTTCTTGGATCAATACCGTTTTACCAACACCTGCGCCGCCAAAAAGTCCTGTTTTGCCACCTTTTGTATACGGCTCCATCATATCTACAACTTTAATTCCGGTAACCAAGATATCTGTAGATGTATTCAAATCCTCATGTTTCGGTGGTGGGCGATGAATTGGGTTCTCTTTTTTTGTCGTTACATCACCTTTACCATCAATTACATTGCCTGTGACATCAAAAAGCCGACCCAATGTTTCTGGTCCTACCGGCATTGAGATTGGCTTACCTGTATCTTCCGCCTTCACACCGCGGACCAAGCCATCCGTTGAATCCATTGCAATAGTACGTACAACAGAATCACCCAAATGTTGAGCAACTTCTAAAACGAGAGTCCCTTCATCTCCACGATCCACATTTAGTGCATTCATTATTTCAGGTAAATTCCCATCTTCGAATGTTACATCTACGACCGCGCCCATGATTTGTGATATTTTTCCAAATGCTTCCATAAGTATTCCTTTGTTACTTCAATGCTTCAGCTCCGCCAACAATTTCCAGCATTTCCTTGGTAATTGATGCTTGACGAGCTTTATTAAATTCAAGGGATAGATCCTTAATCATATCTTCTGCATTATCTGTGGCATTTTCCATAGCCACCATCCGTGCCGCTTGTTCGCTGGCATAGGATTCCAATAAATATTTCCACATCTGAATGTTTAAATGTCTGGGAATTAATGATCTGACTAATTTTTCTTTGGAGGGTTCGTAAAGACGATCTACGTGCGCCATCCTATCTTCATCATCATATTCGAGGGGTAGTAACCGCTCAGACTGAATTGATTGATTAGCTATATTGACAAATTCATTGTAAACCACATGGATTTCGTCAACTTCCCCATTTATAAAATGACTAATGATCCCCTCACCCATTTTCATGGCATGGGGAAAATCCAGATCGTTCCAAAATTCTATGTGGGATTGTACGATGTTGTAATCTCGGCGCTTGAAATGATCTCTCGCTTTTTTCCCGATGCAAAAAAGATCGACATTTTGTTTACCGATTTCTTCAATTTCCTGCTGCGCTTTCTTAAGGACATTGGTATTGAAAGAGCCTGCCAATCCACGATCGGATGTTACAACGATGTACCCTACCCGTTGAATCTCTCGAATATCCAACAGCGGTAAAAGTTCGCGATCAACATCTGGTAATAGATGATGAATTATTTCTGTTAAGCGATGGGTATATGGTCGAGCCTGTTCCATTCGTTCCTGAGCTTTACGCATTTTGGCCGCCGCTACCATCTTCATCGCCTTAGTTACTTTTTGTATACTTCTTACAGATTTAATGCGATCCCGTATGTCCTTAAGATTAGCCATTATTTTATTAGGCCATGAATCCTTTCTTAAAGTCACTAATTGCTTTTTCCAAAGCGTCACCCACTTCATCAGTAATCGTACCTTCATTCCGAATGACTTTTAAATCCTTCGTATTATTGGCATCAAGATAATCAAAAAGCCCCGTTTCAAATTCTGCAATTTTGTCTACTGGAATATCATCTAGATGTCCTTTGGTACCGGCAAATATTATCGCGATTTGTTTATCCACATCCATTGGCGAATATTGTTTCTGTTTGAGTACCTCCACCATACATGCTCCACGGGTTAATTGCGCTAAAGTAGCTTTGTCCAAATCAGAACCAAATTTGGAAAATGCTTCCAATTCCCTGAACTGCGCCAGATCCAACCTCAAGGTGCCGGCAATACTTTTCATCGCTTTAATTTGTGCATTACCACCCACCCGCGAAACGGATAGACCCACATCAATAGCCGGACGCACACCAGAGTTAAATAAATTTGTCTCCAGATAGATCTGACCATCTGTAATGGATATCACGTTCGTAGAAATATAAGCGGCAACATCACCTTCCTGTGTTTCAATAATGGGTAGTGCAGTCAGTGAACCACCGCCCAGGTCATCTGATAATTTGGAAGCACGTTCCAGCAGGCGGCTATGGAGATAAAACACATCTCCCGGATACGCTTCACGGCCCGGGGGTCTACGCAACACAAGCGACATTTGCCGATAAGCAACTGCCTGTTTAGATAGATCATCATAAATTATTAGAGCATGCTTGCCATTATCGCGAAAATACTCTCCCATGGCACACCCAGAATATGGAGCAATGAATTGTAATGGAGCAGCATCAGATGCATTTGCAGCAACAACAGTGGTATAATCCATGGACCCATTGGCTTCAAGTTCAGCCACGATTGAAGCAACGGTTGATCCTTTCTGACCTATGGCTACATAAATACAATAAACTGGATCTTCTGTCTCATGAGTATATTTTTGGTTGATGATTGTATCAACTGCAATGGCTGTTTTTCCAGTTTGACGGTCACCAATGATCAATTCACGCTGTCCGCGTCCAATAGGAATCATACTATCAATAGGTTTTATACCTGTTTGAAGCGGTTGCTTCACCGGTTGACGTGCCATTACGCCCAATGCCTTTCGTTCGATCGGTAAAGAATCTTTCGCATCTATCGCCCCTTTTCCATCAATGGGTTGACCCAATGAGTTGACAACACGACCTACCATTGCTTCCCCTACCGGCACCTCGACTACTCGACCAGTGCGCTTGGCAAGGTCACCTTCTTTCACAAGGCTACTATCACCAAATAGTACCAAACCAACATTATCTTCTTCCAGATTTAGCGCCATGCCAAAAATACCATTTGGTAGTTCAACTAATTCTGAACTCATAACATTCTCTAAACCAGTCGCCCGCGCTACACCATCGCCAACTGATATCACTTCTCCAACTTCACTAACCTCAACGGTGCCCTCAAACTTTGCGATTTGTTCTTTTAATAATGCTGTGATGTTTTCTGTCTTTATTTCCATAATATTCCTTAATGAAAATGATTATTGGAGTAAATCTCTCCTTAGATTATCCATTTTAGCTCTTATTGAAGCGTCTAGATACGTATTATCAATCCTTAGTTTTATACCCCCCAACAAGCTTGGATCAACTATTAAATCCAATTCAGTATTTTTTCCAATGCTCTTTTCAAGTGTTTTTTGTAAATCCGCTACTTCATCAACGGATAATTCATCTGCTACATGAGCTGTCACCGGAACAATATTCAACTCATCTTTTGCCATAGCATCAAAGAAATACGATAGATCACGCAATAGAATAGTTGGATTTTCATCGATCTCAATAATGAGTAATTCCTGTAGTATTGGATGACAAGCATCCTGTAAACCGAATCTAATTACCTCTGTTTTTTGTTCAGTTGTGAATCGTTTGGACTGCATAAAAGCACGGAATTGTGCATCTTTTTTCAATAATTCTAATACCAGTTTTATTGACCTTTGGACTTCATCCACAGCATCAATTTTCCTGGCAACTACTAAAAGTGCAGCAGCCATATTTTTTGAATTTGATCTACGCTTCATACCCCTTCACATTTTTCAATGATTCATCAATAAGTGATTTATTATCTTCTTTACTAAGATTTTTATTCACCAACTTCTCAGCAATAGAAAGTGAAAGGTTTACAACTTCACCTTTTATTTCTACAATCGCTTTATCGCGCTCTATTTTTATTTGGTCTTTTGCCGCAGACAAATTAGCCATTGCTTCTTCTTTTGCTTTATTTAGAGTGGCTGCTGTTAATTGCTCAGCTGCTTTTTTACCCTCACTCACAATTCCCTGTGCCTCAGAACGGGCTTTGGCAATTATTTCATCACTTTCTGCACTTAGACGCTCCAACTCTTGTTTTGCTTTTTCCGCATCTTCAAGAGATTGAGAAATTTCATTTTCACGGGTCTCCAGCGCTTTTAATAGCGGTTTCCAAGCAAACTTAGTTAAAACACCAAGTAATATCAGGAACGTAATAATTGTCCAGACGAATAGACCTGGGTCCAATTGAACTAGGGGATTATCCATACCTGGCTCCTCTTGTAATGTTTTTAATTACTGCTTATTTCATTAATACAATGAGGAGTACAAATACTTCTGCCAAAATAGCCACACCTTCAAGTAGAAAGAGTGGTAAGTTTACGGCACCAGTAATCTTATCTGTTGCTTCCGGTTGACGAGCAATCCCATCTGCTGCTGCTGCTGCTAACCGACCAATTCCCAATCCAGCGCCAATAACAATAAGGCCAAGGCCAAGAGCTGCTCCGAAATAATGAATAACTTCCATTATTATACCTCCATGTTTTCTTATTTAATGATGAACATTAATGGCCATGCCAATAAACACAGCCGATAAAAGCGTAAATACATACGCCTGTACTATAATTACAATTATTTCCAGCCCTGAAATAGCAGCTGCCAGGGGAACAGATATTAGGGCAACACCAAGTCCGGCCGATACACTGTGAAACATATCCGCAAATATGGCCATAAAAGATAGAATTGCAAGCAATGCAATGTGCCCACCAGTCATATTGGCCGCTAAACGCATTGTTAAGGCAAAGGGTTTCACAAACATTCCAATAATTTCAATTGGAATGAGGATTACATAAACGAAACCAGGTAATCCATGCGGTACAAGATTCTTCCAGTGCTGTATAAATCCATGTGCTTTGGTGCCAGCAATAATAATAGATAGAAAAGTGATAATTGCTAACGCGGCTGTCACATTAAAATTACCTGTAGCCGTTGGTCCACCATGGAGTAAACCATTGATAAAATTATGGCTGTCATTAGCCGGAACATGAAATATAAATCTATTTATTACACCCAATACATCAAAAATTGGGATCATACCAATCGCATTGGCAAAAAATATAAAAAATAGAAAAGTTAGAATTAAAGGTGCCCAGCTATTCACCCACTTTGGTCCTACATTTGGTTTCACTATTGAATCACGGACAAAGGAAACTATTAATTCGAGTGCATTCATAAGTCCGGTGGGTATTAATCTGCGTTGCTGAACATATCTTTGAATAGGAAGGATTACAACCAAACCAACAGTTAAGGCAACAATCCATAACATAAGTACATGTTTGGTAACAGACATTGCCGCTAACCATGAATATAGTGGATGAGTAGGGTCAATATGAAACAAATGCGGGAACGAGAATATTGGGTGGTCTATATCAGAGTTTGAAACGTGGCGAATGATATTATCACCGACTTGTTCCATTGCACCACCTGAATTTTGTTCACCAGTACTAACTAACATAGTATATCAATGACAGATTATATTGGTTTTTGTTTGATAATGAACCTTAACGTAAATGCTTCTGTTATGTGGAGCGCTAAAAAATAGCCGGTGAAGCTAATAATAAAAGGCAAGGGGTTAAAAGATATAAAAGTGAAAATTATAATCAACAAGAGACCATAAGACATCATCTTTATCAACATAGCTGTAGTCATATGTTTTATAAGTTTTTCCGGGTTCAGATTATATACAGAACGGGTTTTCACAATAGAAATTAATGATATAGACCAAGGTATTACCATCCCTAGAAATATCTCTTTTACATAATCGGGCAACGCTGCGCTTAATAATCCCCAGGTACCAACACAAGCCATGCTAATATATATAGTTAATTTCATCACTTATTTTGACCATATTACTTTTACCAATTCATAAAACCCAACTAATATTCCTAGGAATGTACCACCAAGGGTAAACCAGGGTGATGACTGGTAATGATTATCAATAAAATACCCAACAAGAGAAAACAACAATACGGCACCAATAAGAGCATAGGATGCGGATGCGGCTGGACCTGATTTAGCTAAGAATTGTTGAAAATAGTAAAAAGATCGATTGGAGTAAGATTCCTTTGGATCAGGCATTTGGCTCAGAAGATGGTGAGGCCATAGTAAACCGGGGTTTCGCTTTGGATACTAACGAACCTGACGCATCCTTCTTAACACCGATAACGCTGCAAGATCCCTCGAATTGTGCACCATCTTCTATTACAAGGCTGCGGTAAATCAAATCCCCTTTTAACTCTGACTTGCGACCTAGTACTATTCTATTAGAAACGGTAACATTGCCATGTATACTACCACCAATGTGCGCATCGCTGGCCTGGACATCACCTATTACCTCTCCTGAGATGGTAATGCGTACCGGTCCATCCGTATGGATATCCCCGTAGACTTTACCATATATAATGATTCCGCCACGCAATTTAATTGGACCATTTACAACTGCTTCGGCACCAATCATCGTCTGTACATTTTTGAAATCGATCTTTGCCATACTATTCTGCGCTTAAATCTTTATCTTTATACTCGGGGAAGAATTCTAATGGATCCAAAGGATTTGATCCTTCCCACACTTCGAAATGTAAATGTGGTCCAGAAGATATACCAGTATTTCCTGCAAGTGATATAACATCGCCGCGTTTTACAATATCTCGTTTCTCGATGAGATTTACCTGATTATGGCCATAAAATGTAAAATAGTCATTTCCATGAAAAAGTATGACCATATTACCTAAATCTGTTGACCAACCAGAAAATATAACTATACCTGCTGCTGAGGCTACAACGGGGTCTCCCTCCCGAACGGAAATATCGATCCCATAATGATTATTTTTCCAAGCATGGGGTCGAACTACCATCCGCTGGGTTACATAACCATCAATAGGCGCTTTAGTGGGAATATTACTGATTCGATCTGTTGAATATTTTACATCATCGCTTTTTGCATCATTTTCCACCAAACCGCCAAGATTTTCTTCATATCCAGATAGTTCCAGATCCGCACCAAGGTTCTTCCGCAATAATCCTTCCATCTGTTGCAAGCGCTGTAGATCGTGGTATAAATTCATAACTTTAGATCTTTCTGCCACCAATTCATTATACCCACTTTTCATTCTTTGATAATCTAAAGCTCGAGGAATAAAAAAGTATCCCGCAACTCCGATTGAGGTAATTATTGCAATAGTCATTGTAACGATCAAAACAAACCAGCGGCGTCTAAATGTAAAACTTTTGCCCGCGGATTCGTTATCAGGGATAAGCAATACAGTGTATTTATCGGGCTTCATTGCTAGTTTATTCTATTGACCTTAATAAATCTAATACCCTATCCAAATCATCATCAGAAAAAAATTGTATTTCAATCTTCCCACCTTTTTTGGAATAATGCAGCCGGACTTTTGTACCCAGGACCGTAATAAGTTCATTTTCAACACTCCTTATCTGGGGATTGGTCACAAGTGATTTCCTGCTGGTGTGTTTTGACTTTTTGGTTGATTGACCTTTAGCAATCGCCTCAGCCGCCCGTACACTAAGAGCCTCTTCGATAATCATCTTATATAGTTTCATCATTCCTGCTGCTGTTTTCATCATTAAAATTGCACGGCCGTGACCAGCTGAAACCTTTCTGTCCCGAAGACTATTTTTTATATCACTAGGTAATTTTAATAACCGTAATGCATTTGAAATTGTGACCCGCTTTTTACCCACTGCACTTGCTATATCACTCTGTGATCGGTTGAATTTGCTTTGTAGAATTGCATACCCTTCTGCTTCATCGATCGGATTGAGATTTTCACGCTGAATATTTTCGATCAATGCTATTTCCATCATTTCAGATTCATCTGAAATAGTTACCACATAGCCTGGTATCTGTTTTAACCCCGCCAACTTGGATGCGCGTAACCGTCGTTCTCCAGCAATAAGAATAAAGTTATCTTCGTCCTGTTGAACAGTAATCGGTGTTATCACACCCTTTTGCTTAATTGACGCGATTAATTCCTCAAGACTTTTTTCATCCAGACCGTCTTTCCGGGGTTGCAGTGGATTAGCAACAATATTTTCTATAGGCATCTCTGTTACTCCTGGACGGCCTAAATCCGCCTTTTCGGGACCATGTATCAATGCTTCAAGACCTCTTCCCAACCGTTTAGCAGCCATTTGTAATTATCTCCTCTACAAGTGTCATATAATCCTGCGCTCCTACTGAATTGGCATCGTATAATAATGCCGGTTTCCCAAAACTAGGTGCCTCACCCAGTCGTACATTGCGATGAATGACCGTTTTAAATAATTTATCACCAAAATAACCTTTTACCTCACCAAGTACTTGTTTAGATAAGTTCAATCGACCATCAAACATTGTAACTAAAACACCCGCAATTTTCAAATTCTTGTTTAAATGCTGTTGTACCAATCGAATGGTATTCAGCAGCTGACCCAGTCCCTCCAGTGCATAATACTCTGCCTGAATAGGGATAATTAAAGCATTAGCAGCCGTCAGGCTATTAAGTGTGAGTAAACCCAGTGAAGGGGGACAATCAATGATTATATAGTCGTATATCCTTTTGACCTTTGCCAATGCTTTTTTCAGTTCTAATTCCCGGGCGATAACACTAACCAATTCAATCTCTGCGCCGACCAAGTCATTCGTTGATAGAATTGCATCAAGATAATTAAAGGTAGTTTTTGTAATAGTATCTTTAATTGGTATTTCATCCACCAATATCTCATAAATGGTATTTTCGGCGCGCTTTTCAATAATTTCTGCTATACCGGTGGTGGTATTTGCCTGGGGATCCATATCAATCAATAACGTTTTGATCTCACTCACGGCCAAACTTGCAGCAATATTAACTGCTGAAGTTGTTTTACCAACACCGCCTTTTTGATTCGTTAGGGCAATAATTTTGGTCATATTGCAGATTTAAGGATTGTATTATGTATCAAGAAAACAAGATAAATTTAATTGTCTCTCCAAGGTTTAACAAGCTGGTTACATCCCTAAATATCATATTATTCAAGTTAGTAATACATCGCAATTTGCATAAATTTTAAGACAATGATAACATTGCTAAATTTTATTATGTTCTCACTATGAGTTTCATGAAAGCATTAGTAAAAAAATCTCCAGAGGAGGGTCTTTGGCTGGAACAAATGCCAATACCTGAAATTGGCACCAATGATGTATTGATAAAAATTATAAAAACGGCGATTTGTGGTACCGATCTGCATATATATCACTGGGATGAATGGTCCCAGTCAACCATTAAGCTACCGTTAATTATCGGTCATGAATTCGTAGGAGTTGTTGAAGAGATAGGTCTGGGGGTAACCCATTATAAAAAAGGTGATATAGTTTCCGGTGAAGGACATATAACCTGCGGTTACTGCCGTAACTGCCGTGCCGGGTCACGACACTTGTGTCATAAAACGATTGGTATTGGCATCCAACGTGATGGTGCTTTTGCTGAATACATGACGTTACCGGAAAGCAACGTATGGCCTGTACACAATGACATTAATACGGACGTTGCCGCCTTTTTTGATCCGCTGGGTAATGCAGTACACTGTGTTTTGAGTTTCAGTATGGTAGCAGAAGACGTTCTAATAACTGGGGCAGGCCCAATCGGATGTATGGCAACCTCCATATGCAAACACCTTGGTGCGCGCAATGTTGTAGTGAGTGATATCAATGATTACCGTTTGGAACTTGCTGCTAAAATGGGTGCCGATAGAATTGTGAATATTCAGAATGAAAAAATTGAAGATTGTTTCAGCGAATTGAAAATTTCCAGTGGATTCGATATTGGCTTGGAAATGTCAGGCAATCCCAGTGCCCTACAGGACATGATTCGCACCATGTACCATGGTGGAAAAATTGCGCTCCTGGGTATATTGCCTAATGATACATTGGTCAATTGGGATAATATCATATTTAAAGGTCTCAGAATAAAAGGTATTTACGGTAGAGAGATGTTTGAAACATGGTACAAAATGACCCAGCTCATACGTGGTGGCTTGGATGTGTTACCAATTATTACCCACAAATTTAAAGCTGAGGACTTCCAACAAGCTTTTGAAATGGTTGATACCGGTCAATGTGGTAAAGTAATACTAAACTGGGACTAGTATGAACAAACCAGAGAATATTTTCAGTGCTAAATTGGCTGAAATAAAAGCAGAAGGTCTATATAAAAAAGAACGAACAATTACCACACCACAAGGTGTTACAATTGCTACCCGTGAAGGCGGCGAAGTCCTCAATTTTTGCTCCAACAACTATTTGGGCTTATCGGATAATGCAGAAATAAAAGCTGCTGCGCAAGATGCACTGGAAAATCATGGTTTCGGTATGTCTTCTGTTCGCTTTATATGTGGTACACAGGACATCCATAAGGAACTGGAACGAAAGATTTCAAAATTTTTCGACACCGAAGACACCATTCTGTACACATCATGTTTTGATGCTAATGGCGGTCTATTTGAAACATTATTAGAACCAGATGATGCAATAATATCAGACGCCTTGAATCATGCCTCCATCATAGATGGAATTCGACTCTGCAAAGCTCAACGATTTCGCTATAATAATAGTGACATGGCCGATCTGGAGATCAAACTTCAGGCAGCACAGGATAACCGCCTGCGAATGATTGCTACGGATGGCGTTTTTTCCATGGATGGCTATATTGCCAAGCTAGATGAAATTACCGAATTGGCAAATAAATATGATGCCTTGGTCATGGTAGATGACTCTCACGCCACTGGATTTATAGGCCAGACCGGGCGTGGTTCTGCAGAATATCATGGCGTGATGGATAAAGTGGATGTATGGACTTCTACACTGGGAAAGGCGTTGGGAGGTGCTTCAGGGGGTTTTACGACCGGGAGACAAGAAATTATCGATATGCTGCGGCAACTCTCGCGACCCTATCTTTTCTCCAATACCTTAGCACCTAGCATTGTAGCTGCTGGTATAAAGGTGTTTGATATGCTTTCAGCTACCACAGATCTCCGTGATAAACTGGAAAAAAATACGCTCTATTTCCGGGAAAAAATAAGGGCTGCTGGATTTGATATTAAAGAGGGTGACCATCCCATAGTACCAGTTATGCTCTATGACGCCATCCTGGCCCAAAATATGGCTGCTGAATTATTAGAAAGAGGTATTTATGTGATCGGCTTTTTCTATCCTGTTGTGCCCAAGGGGGAAGCAAGAATTCGCGTTCAAATATCTGCAGCAATGGAAATTCATCAACTAGATGAAGCGGTAGATGCATTCACTGAAGTCGGGCAGAAATTGAAGGTGTTATCTTGAATTTTCTTGGTGGAAATATAATTTGGCACCTCATTTCTATGCACGGTATATTCGCAGGCTTTTTTCATAGGAAAGCAATTCGATAAATAAAATGTCTAAAAACCTTACACCACGGTATATCATCATAGGCATAATTCTGGTTTGGGCACTGGTAACACTGTGGCCTTCTGTTCAATATCAGCAATTATCGTCTGAAGATATTGAAGATATGCGGGAATCCGGTACACTCGAAACTCTCGAAAATAAAATTATTAAGCAAGGTCTGGATCTCAAGGGAGGTATTTACATTGTTCTGGAAGTGGACCTGCCAACGCTCGTTACGACTCTAGCTATTAATAAGGATGCAAAATTTGAACGTACAGTGAATGACGTTCGAAATATCCTTGCTGAAAGCCCTCAGCGAAAATTTTTTACTGTATTTACTGAAAAGATAAGTGAGAATGGACTGCGATTACCGCGATACTACGACGTGGATTATGGTGCCAAAGCTGAAGACATACTAAACAGCATTCGAGAGCAGGCAGATGACGCTATCAACCGCGTCTTGGAAATACTACAAAACCGAGTTGATCAATTTGGTGTTTCTGAACCAACAATCCAAAAACAAGGTAATCGACGTATCATTGTAGAATTAGCTGGGATCCAAGATTCTGAAAGAGCGCGGGCACTGCTACAAAGCACTGCACACTTGGAATTTTTCTTGGTCAAATCCCCAGAAGTTACTAACGACATTTTATCACAGATCGACAAAGCTGTCAAAGGAAATGAGGAATTAGAGGCCTTGGCCGCTGCAGTTGCGGGTGAACAGGCACAGACCGAGGATGGTGAGTTAGCAGTCAGTAATGACCAAACTATTTCCATTAGTGAACTTTTCGGCGAAGGTGGATTGAGTTCAGAGGATGCAGAAAGCGGCGACACAGTAGTTGTGGTAGATCAAAATATTTTTCAGGAACGGCCCTTTTCTTCCATGCTGCGGGCCCTAGGAAACAATATTGCTGTACCGGAAAAGAATTTATATGCGATTAAGAAAATCATTAATAAACCTGAAGTTCAGGATAAACTTTCTCTAGGAAATGGTCGTTTTCTTTTTGCCCCCGAAGCGGAGAGTTTTACAACAAATACGGGACTGGAAGAACCACTGGTTTACATGTATTATCTGGAACATGATGCTGATCTAACTGGTGGTGTCATCGAAGAAGCCAATGCGACGATCGGTGGCCAAGGGTCAAGTGCTGTTGGGCAACCAATAGTTTTGCTCGACATGAATAGTGAAGGAGCGCGGACGTGGTCCCGGATCACTGGAGCAAATATCGGCCGACGCATAGCTATTGTCTTGGATAAAAAAGTGCATATGGCGCCATCAATCCGAACAAAGATAACAGATGGTGGCACACTGATCGAAGGTTTCGCAAACATGGATGAAGCTAAAGACATTGCCATTGTACTTCGTGCCGGTTCTTTACCAGCGCCAGTAAAAATAATTGAAGAAAGAATTGTCGGGCCATCCCTCGGTGCTGATTCTGTTAAAGCAGGAACGTATTCTGTCCTTCTTGGTCTCGCGCTAGTCCTGGTATTTTTACTGGTCTATTATAAGCTCTCAGGCATAATTGCAGATTTTGCATTGATCTGGAATATCCTATTGGTACTTGCTGTCTTGGCATCCCTTGGTGCTACACTAACATTGCCGGGTATTGCCGCCTTGATACTAACAGTAGGAATGTCTGTAGATGCCAATGTTATTATATTTGAGAGAATTCGGGAGGAATTAAGGAAAGGGAAAACACCTCGTACAGCAATTGACAGCGGTTATGCTCGCGCACTAACTACAATTATTGATGCGAATGTTACCACATTGGTGGCGGCACTCGTACTCTATCAATTTGGCACTGGTCCCATAAAAGGTTTTGCAACGGTATTATTCTGGGGAATTATGATATCCATGTTTACAGCTATTTTTGTCACCCGCACAATTTTTAATTCGTTCACCGAACGTAGAGGTCTAAATAAACTAAGTATATGAGACTCATTAAAGAAACTAGCATACAGTTTATGGCACAATCCCGCCTAGGCTTATACGTATCTGGTGCAGTAATTGGTGCCGGTATCATTTCCTTAATACTAGCGGGCGGACCATTATTAAGTATCGACTTCAAAGGGGGTACTCTCCTCGCCGTTCATTTTACTGACCCGGTTGATGTGAATGATATCCGTTCAGCAATGAGTACTGTATCTATAGATGGTCAGCCATTTGATTTTAGTAAAACAGAAATAAAACAGTTTGGCAGTACAAGGGATATTTCCGTCCGTATACCGCACCTGGATAAAGAGCCTGCGAACTTCGCCCAAAGAATTATCGCTTATCTTAGGAAGTCCTTTCCTGATAAAGTTCCTGAAGTGGAAAGTGACTTCATTCTTTCAATCGAAAAGGTGGGACCAAAAATCGGCTCTGAACTTAGTAATAAAGCCATTTTGGCCATTATTTCTGCGCTGGGATTAATATTGTTTTATATTTCTATTCGGTTCGAATTTAATTTTGCTTTAAGTGCCATTGCGGCTCTGGCGCATGACGTATTTGTAACGGTTGGTATTTTTTCCATTATGGGTTATGAAATATCATTACCCATTATAGCAGCTTTTCTCACTATTGTTGGATACTCACTAAATGACACCATTGTTATTTTTGATCGCATACGTGAAAATGTAAAATCCATGAAACGACTGACTTATACACAGGTAGTTGATCACAGTATAAATGATTCTTTGAGCCGGACAATTATTACTTCAGTCACAACTTTTATTGTTGTCCTTGTGCTTTGGTTATTTGGCGGTGCAGTAATAAATCTTTTCGCGTTCGCCATGATGATTGGGGTAATCGTAGGTACATATTCCAGTATTTTTGTAGCCTGCCCTTTAGTGGTGCGGTTGCACGCTGGCAAATAACTCCACTGTCCCTCTAATACAAGAATATTAATAAATTCCAATCCACCTTATGATATTCTACAGCGCAATGTCATCTCCTATTGGTCTATTAGGCATTGCCAAATCAAATAATGGAGTAAGGCGGGTAATGTTTTCGAATCATGCACCCTTCAAACAATATTTGCAAACTGTCTATCCCCAGGAAAATATAAAACGAGATGACGATGCATTAACTGATCCGATCAATCAGTTAAACGAATATTTTAGTTCATTAAGAAGGAAGTTTGAACTAAAACTGGATCTGGTAGCACCTCCCTATTATAAAAAAGTATTAAAGATGGTAGCTAATATTCCCTATGGTAAAACAGCTTCATATAAAACAATTGCTGAACAGACCGGTAATTCGAAGGCGGTTCGTGCAGTAGGTAGCGCAAACGCCTATAATCCCATACCAATAATTATACCTTGTCATCGCATATTGACACATAGCGGAAAGCTTGGCGGCTTTGGAGGCGGCGTAGAAACAAAGGTATTTCTATTAGAACTGGAAGGCGCCTTGTAGTTAGATTCGATATACCAAAAACATGTGGGCATTTTTCAAACGCATTACATTTGCCGGTCTATTTGCAATAGTACCACTAGCACTCACTTTTTACATCATTAAAATCATAATTGTATTTCTCGATCAGCTCACTGCACCTATTATGGCAAGAATCAATTTTGAAATCCCTGGTTTTGGACTAATACTAACGCTGCTGATTATTTTTGCATTGGGAATTTTCGTAACGAACGTTCTTGGACGACGCTTGTTTTCATGGGGAGAACGGCTAATTTCATCAATACCTCTGGTGAAAAATATCTATAATACTCTAAAACAAATAACCAACGCTTTCTCAGGTGCGACACAAACAGAAAATTACCAACGCGTTATTTATATCCAATATCCGCGGAAGGAATTATGGACAATCAGTTTTGTTACAAGTGAGAGTGTAGATGGATCTGGTGAAGAATACTATCATGTATTTGTGCCCACTACTCCAAATCCTACATCCGGTGTTTTCATAATTATTCCAAAAAAAGATGCGATTGAAGCTGACCTTAGAGTCGAGGAAGGATTAAAGGCAGTAATCTCAGGCGGGTTGCTGGCACCAAAAATAAGTCCGCTAGACACGTAGGAATTCTTAGACAGTTGTGCCCTTGTTTTTTCAACTAATTCCTAAACGGTAACCGTATGATCGAACTGGTTATATTGTTATTAGCCAGCTATATGACGGGATCATTTCCCACCAGCGTTGTTGTAACGCGTGTAACAAAAAATATTGATATCAGAGGACATGGCAGCGGCAATGCAGGTGCCACCAATGTTTTTCGGGTTTTAGGCTGGAAATATGCCCTTTTCGTATTGGTATTTGATATATTTAAAGGCTGGCTGCCAACGGCTGTATACGCCACCAAAATTTTTCAGCAACTACCGGTTCCTGATCAAGGTTTAGTTCAAATTTTGTGCGGTTTTGCAGCAGTATTCGGCCATATTTTTCCGATATTTGCTGGGCTTAAGGGTGGCAAAGGTGTTGGTTCACTGATTGGGGTCTTACTTGCTTTATTTCCCCTTGCATTCCCATTATGTTTATTAGTAGGCGTTGCGGTTATTACTACCACCGGTTATGTTTCACTAGGATCAATATCTGCAGCTATTGCTCTGCCGATTATTATTTTAATTCTGCCACGGTTGGGGCTGATCAGTCCCAATCTTTCTCTTGTTGTCTTTAGCCTACTTGTACCATGGGTCATCATCTATACCCATCGAAGTAATATCAGCCGGATTCGAAATGGTACTGAAAATCGCTTTGAAAAAGCGATTATTTTCAGGAAGAAAAACTAGATCAGAATTTTTGACCAATGACCAGGTGCAGTACTTGGTCAATAAATTCGCCGTCTCTGTACCCCCAGCCATAATCTAACCCAATCGTACCTATCATCGGCGCCGGGATCCGAAACCCAAATCCTATACCAGCCATTGGTAATTCACCAAATAGCTTTTTCCGCTCTCTATTGATAAACCCTACATCAACAAAAGCAATAGCACTCAAGCCATATTCCTGCTTCCAATTAAATAGATCGGTTGTGAAAACAGAGGTGGGAATAATCGTTTGACGTAATTCAGTAGATATGATAGCGAAATGGTTTCCGAAACGATAGGCATTATCAACATTCGTATAAATTGTACTATTAGGAATTGACCAACCTCGAACTGTTTTCACACCGCCTAACCATGATACCCATACTTCATCCACATCACCAAATGCTGTCAAATAGGATACATTAAATGCTGCTGTCAGTTTGCGTTTGCTTTTAACCAGTGAGTGGTAAAAACTATAGGATTGACTCCACCAAATATTTTGTTTATCGCTGTTAAATTCAACATGACTATAAAATCCTTGCACAATTAATATTCCCTTACTTGGGTCACGATAAATATCCCGTGTATCATATATATAGCTACCCTGAGGAGCTATATAATAATATTCTAATGTGTCCTCATCATTGCTAAATGTTTTCTTTTCCCACTCGAACCCAACTCTGGCCTTATGGTTGTAACCAAAATAACGACCTAAATTAATTTCTGCAGTGGTCACGTTTCGTTCATAAGGCAAAAACGGATGTGCGGTAATGCTCTTGCCAGTCATAACATCCAGCGAAACATGGTCACCTACGATCCAGGGATTATTAAACGTAAAAAAATAGGCCCGTCGTGCACCTGTAGATCCACCCAGCATAAATTTCTCATTTCTACCCCGAAAATTATTGATCCGCAGCATTCCGCCAAATGACCAGCCATAATCCTCCTCATATACCGGTCCTCCTCCAGGCAGGATCCGCAAGGATGTTTCAATAACTTTATATTCCAAAATAACAGTTAGATCTTCCAGTGGTATTGCCCGCCAAGTCACATCCGCAAAAATGCCCAGATTATATATCCGCTCACGGTCCATACGGGCAACGGCACTATCCAGGGGAACATCGATCGGATGCTGAATCTCGCGTTCAATAATGTAATCTTTTGTAATAAGGTGGCCTTTGAACTCGATAGCGGAAACAATTGGTTGCTGGTCAGCCCAAACGAATGGTACTGATAAACATATTAATAATAACCTATGAATCATAAAGGGTCGGCCTAGAAACCGTCAGCCGAAAAATAGTTTAGAGGTCGAAGCTCTCCATGAGCTGTATTTTCTTATACTCGATGCCTTCCTCGGAATATACCTGTTCGATCGCTCTCCGCAGATCACTCTCTACAATAAGTCCACGTAGGTTTATGGCCAAATTCCAGTCATCCAATACACGTACATTCATTTCCGTGTTTGTGTCTTGGTAGCGATGCCACGTACCATCGAATTCATTTGGTGGTCCATAGGTCATCATTATTTTATGCTGCAAAACATCATCGGTGGTCACCTGTGGAAATCCAATATTCTTCAGTTCGATAGTTTTATGAATACTTTCAAGTTTATAATGTGAAGCCTCAATATTTGTAATACTATAAATAAAATCTATATTGATGAAGCGCAGTTCTATCCGCTCAATGGTCATTCTGGTCGTATACTCATACATCATTTTCGCTCGTCTTACAGGTATACGGAATCCGGATTTTAGTGTTAAAGGATCATCCCAGAATTCCGCTACAGATAGCGAATCGGGGAAATAGCCCATCACCGCAGAGAGACTGGAATTCCAATCTGAGATTGGCTCCCGGGCCAATACCCAACCATTCGGTAGTGATTTAATATAACCATCCAAAACGGTCGGGTTTGACTGAACAATTGGTTCTTTTGATTCTATCGGCAGTTTCCTTACTTCTTCAGGAATAGAAGTGATAATATCTCTAATATCTCTATCATTGGACCACAATTTGGGCCGAAGAGCCGTACAACTAGTTATAAATAATAAGAGGGTTAATATTGTTACGCGAAGCACGATCGTAAAATTAATCAAATTAAGTATACACCATGAAGTGTTTTTTATCTTACTGGCAGAAATAGTGTAATCTCCAGTACAGTGTTAATTATTAAAAAAAAGGCCCCAAAAATCTGAGGCCTTTTATCCAAATCTGGTCAGGAATCTATTTACGACCCCGAGCCATTTTTGCGCGAGCTACATCACCATTTTTATCAATGAAGTAAAGATAACCTGATTCGCGCGTAACGCCAGCATCTGCTACTTTTTCAGCATTGCCGCCGCCTTTTCCGGCACGGGCCATTTTAGAACGCCAAACGTTCCCATCTTTACCGAGGTAATATAAGTAACCACTTTCTTTACTGACACCACATGCTTTGACAGTTTCTGCCATTGGATTCCTCCTTTAGTTTAGTTAAAAAAGCAAAGAGAACTAACTCTCGACGGTGAACGTAATATCCTCCGCGGCAAAATGTCAAGAATTTTCTCGACGATCTCCCGTCGATAAATTTCTACCAGTTTTTTGGCTGAATTCCACTATTTAATTAGCAACCAACAATATCCTAACCAGCCAAATGTTCTTCTTATTATTCAGCTTGCTTGACTATTCTAAAACCGAAATGATTATTGCCCCTATTTTCAGAATCAGAAGCTCTCGAATAGGTCCGTAAAGTTGCCGAATGATAATTCCAGGAACCGCCACGCCTGACTCTTTTATTATTTGGACCTGCTGAAGTGTTGACTGGATTTACTGCTCCGTCCGTATAAAATGATTCACCATAATAATCCTGGCACCATTCCCAAACGTTTCCGCCCATATCATACAACCCGTAAGGATTGGCCGGATAAGAACCTACAGTTACGCTATGTCCATTTGGATTGTAGACACCTGGTGTATCGCCATTATAATTGGCCTTTGTCAAATCCAGCGTTCCGTCATTTGTTGGATACTCTAATTGTTGGCCTCCTCGTGCTGCACATTCCCACTGCGCTTCGGTGGGTAACCTAGCGGTATAATATTGGGCAAAAGCATCGGCACCATACCATTTTACCCAGTTTACTGGCCAAGTGGCTTTTGTGTCATCTAACAATTCAAACGTATGGCTTGAAGTATTGAACGAAATCCAGCTTCTATTATTTATATGTTCTTCTTCTCCGCCACTTGTACATCCACCCGTTTCTCCTAATTGTAAAAATACTTCTCCTGCATGTGGAGCGTTTCCTGCTCCGATAACCATGTTTTCTGTATAGGTGCCGCAAGGATCGCTAGTTTGTTGCGCGGATACAGTAATCCATCCATCCGCATAGGCAGCATTTAAAAAGTCTATATACTCCTGGTTTGTAATCTCTTTTTCAGATATTGCAAATGCTGATAAGGTCACACTAATAATAGGCGCATCATTCTGGATCGTTGTCCCACCCATTGTAAAAGTTCCGACTGGTATTTCCTTAAAAATAATGCTGCTCGGCAAGGTTGAGCCTGTTTCTTCTGGTATTGTCGGCGCATCATCATCGCTGCTGCAAGAAATGAAATAAAACCATATCCAAAACCCAATGATTAACCGGCTCGGCTTTCTCATATATGAAACTAAGGAAATAATATTTTTCTTTTATTAAAATAAATGAATTTAAACCAGAGCCCAATGGAGAGTGTTGACGAAACAAAAAACCCTGCTACTGGGCGTAGGTTATTTGATAATCAATGAAAATCCTTGAAAAATATACTCTACGCGACCACCAGAAATAGCTTTTCCAGAATTTGTGCCATTCTGCACATTAATTAATGCTTTTTTTAACGCATATAAGGATTGAGGCTGAGCAATCGGGCTATTGTGTGCCGGATACAAAGTGTTCAGGTGTGGAACTATATTACAAAGACGTTTCACAGAATTATAAAACACATCCAAATCTGTTTCCGGAACAAATAACCAGATGGGCCCCTCATAATAAATATCCCCCACCCAAAGTAATCCCAAGTCTAAATCTAGAAGTGAAATTGCATCAGGTGTGTGCCCTGGGGTACTCAATACTTCAAGAATACGGCCTCCTAAATCTATTTTATAACCATCTTTGATGAATGTCTTAACTGTAAAAGATGGGGTATAATATGTTGCAGGATTGATTTCAGCTGGCAAAGAACCACAAATTGCTTCTTCTGATACTTCTTCTCGGACGAG
>FAXC01000164.1_pt1 | contig 20517 bp, 18 predicted proteins | sample 734421 | NCBI WGS metagenome assembly FAXC01 (sample SAMEA3597868, study PRJEB11362) | hydrothermal vent metagenome | biome: marine hydrothermal vent biome; feature: marine hydrothermal vent; material: ocean water | place: Atlantic Ocean | collected 2010-09-19/2010-10-04 | reverse complement strand
TTTCTGTTGGCGCCATTACTGCCACCTGAACGCTATTAGCCACAGCAATGGCAGCTACCAATGTCGATACAATGGTTTTTCCTGAACCTACATCGCCTTGAAGAAGCCGATTCATCGAGAATGGCCGTGCCATATCATTCTTAATTTCTTTGATAACTTTCTTTTGAGCGCTCGTCAATTCAAAATCTAAACTATCTGAAATCAATTTAACTTGAGGGCCAATTTTGATAAGCGCTTTGGTTCCCGTTTGCTGGATTGAAGACTTACGCACGGCCATCAGTAATTGAAGAAAAAAATGTTCGTCAAATTTTAACCGATTTACTGCTTTATTTAATACTGATATTGATTCAGCAAAATGGATATTCCTAAGCGCTTGATTTAATGGGCACAAATCATGCTGATTCGTGAATTCCAGTGAAAAATGATCAGGAATTTCTTCCAGTGAATCTAAAATAGTCTTTATTAATCGCCGCAAAGTCCGACTGTCAATACGTGTTTTTTCAATTCAGCCGGTATCGAATAAAGTGGAATCACTAAACCAGAATTAACTGGGTCCTCATCATCCCTTAGCTTATCGTATTCCGGGTGTACAATCTGGAAGCCGTTAAAAAATTCCACTTTCCCGCTTACCGCTAGACGGTCACCAATCTTGATTGCTCTTTTCATATACTGGGCAGCGTTGAACCATGTGAGGTTTAGCATCCCTTTCCCATCAGATAAAATTGCCTGAAAGTACTGGCGACGTTTCCCCTGGCGTATGCCCGCTGCTTCCACATTGCCGACTACAGTGGCCTCTTTGTCTTTTTGAAGTTTAGAGATTAATGTAATTGTTGTGCGGTCTAAATGTTTTCGCGGATAATAATGGAGAAAGTCCGCAACACTATGAATACCGATGGCTGACAGTGCGTCTGCCCTAGTCGGGCCGATACCTTTAATGGAATGAAGTGATGTGGAGAGCGTGGGAGCCTTTTCAGGCACTAGGAATTAATTCCATTCCTTTCGGTAGGTATAGGTGACAGTCTGAGACCCGTTAGCAGGAATACTCAGTGGAAAATGAATAGTGGAGGCATCCTTTTTGCGATAATTGGCAGAAGCATCCCGCACTACCCAATCTCCATAAATATGTTCAATCATGCGAATCTTTATTTCTGAAGTAAGAGTATTTATAACTTCAATGCTGATAGTTCCTTCTTCGCTTTTACGTTGCCGGTCATAATTCAAAACAGTTCGCTTTCCCATTACATCAAAGGCTCGACCAGAAACAATGGTGGCCGTTGCCCCTTTGGGCACCTGCCGAATCTCATCTTCACCTACAAATTCAATATTTCCTTGATTCCCCGTTTGGTATAATTGAATTTTTCCCTGCGGCAAGGATACGCCCAAATTATTGTTTTTTATATTGGCAATTTGATATTCAATTGCGAGTGGTTCTTCACGTTGGCTACGTTCGTCATTTTCAAATAAATAGGTTTTCTGAAAGGAAACCCTTTTTGATGAATAGAGGCGGGTGGTAATACTTTCTTCTCCCATGAGACCAATTTTTCCCCCTAGTTGATAGATATGGTAATCACCCAATTGATCTTCTTGGGGTTCCGCATTTTCTTGGGGTGAATTCATGGTTTTCATCATTAAGGGCGGTACATTCATATGACCGTTCTGCTTCAAGTTTCCTTCCACCAGTTGGAGCGATACATTCTCAAAATCCAGATTACTGTTATTCTTGATATAAGCTTCAGCCAAAAACTCTGCTCCATTACCCGATTCATCCAATATAAGTCGATAAATGGCATCCCAGTCAAACCCTTTGGAAAGATAGATAAGGTTTCCTCTTACAGGTCCCAATTTCTTGTTTGGGGAGATATTCCACGTGAGGGAAGGCTTATACATGACATTTTCCAGTAACCCAGGGGCATTAATATAATCAATACGATTCCGGTTAAAAGAAATGACAGACCGTCTACGCTGTATAGTAATAGTATTACCCGCTACTTCCACCAGTGTGCCGGTCATAGCTTTATCATTGATGAGTTTGATGTCAACGGTTTGACCTAAAAAATCATAAAGACGGTCTGCAAAATGGAACACGTCCTGATTGAGACGTTGCATGTTAACGGTAGCATTGTCAAGGGTCAAAAATGGAGAATCCTTGATCAAACCAGATGGAAGTATATCCCATGAGATGCTGGCTTCACCCGGCTGCATATTCCATGCAACGGGCTGTTTGATAAGGGCGAATCCGTCCTTATACATAGTCATGGTGGCATGATTTGATTGACCTGATATGAGGGCCATCAAGGTAATAATTCCAATAATTTTCTTCATTGAAGCATTTCCAGATTAGCTTTTACAAGTTCGAACTCTGCCGTCATATCCTGCAGTTTTTTCTTTTCATTTTCAATTATATTGGCAGGAGCAGAGTTCATAAAATTTTTATTTTCAAGTTTATCCCTTACACCAAGTAGATGTCTTTCCAGTTCACTCAAACGTTTTGAAAGACGTGCATATTCTTGCTTCGAATCTATTAATCCTTTGAGCGGAACAAACAGTTCCATTTTTTGTACTACGGCTGTGGCAGATTGATCGGGTTTTTTCAAATCCCGCCCTAATGTCATGTCATCAACTTTTCCTAAGGTTCGAATAATTTCATCAAATGATTCAATGAGTGTTTTGTTTCCATTTACATTACGAATCACCAAATCCGCTTTTTTCCCGGGGGGTACATTCATGCCGCTTCGAATGGTACGAACTGCCGTAATTATATCCTTTAACAGTGTTATAGAATCATCTGCTTCTTTGTCTTCAAAGGATGAATCACCATTCAACCAAAGAGTTACAATTAAATCTGCGTCATTTTCATTACGGAAATGGGCCCACAGTTCTTCAGTTATAAAGGGCGCATAAGGGTGCAATAATCTCAAAATACCTTTGATTACGTGGACCGATACCGCTCTTGCAACATTTGCTTTTTCCACATCTTCTCCGTAGAAGCGCGTTTTGGCAATTTCGATATACCAATCGCAGAAATCGCTCCAAGTAAATTCATAAATTGCCTTGGCCGCTTCATTAAAATGAAAACGGTCTAATTGGCGATTCACCTTGATTGCTGTCTGGTTCAGTTGGCTTAAAATCCACCGTTCCGGCAAGTCTAATTCAACTGATTTCAGATCGATTACTGGAACTTTCCCTCCTTCGAGATTCATCTGAACAAAACGAGATGCATTCCATATCTTATTCATGAAATTTCTTCCGACTTCAAGTTGCGAATTAGAGAATAAAACATCCAATCCTTGTGGCGCCATAAGCATAACCCCAAAGCGTACCGCATCCGTACCGTATTCTTTAAACAAATCAAATGGATCGGGTGAATTGCCTAAGGATTTACTGAATTTTTTCCCTGTTTTATCTCGAAGTATGGATGTGAAATAAACATCTTTAAATGGAAGGTCATCCAAAAATTCATAGCCGGACATTATCATTCTGGCCACCCAAAAGAATATGATATCCGGTCCCGTCACCAGTGCATCGGTTGGATAAAATGTTGTTAGGCTTTGATTTTTTTCCGGCCAAGAATGAACGCTGAAAGGCCATAGCCAAGATGAAGCCCAAGTATCCAATACATCTTCATCCTGAGTCCAGTTTTCCGGGTCTTGCGGACCATCAACTGACACGTGTAATTGTGTCGAATCCTCATTGTGGTACCAGACGGGAATCTGATGCCCCCACCATAGCTGCCGACTGATACACCAGTCTTTGATATTCTCCATCCAATGATTATAGGTCTTTTTCCAATGATCCGGGTGAAACTTGATCTGGCCAGAATTGACTGCTTTCAGAGCCGGTTTGGATAGTTCATCCATTTTTAAGTACCATTGCTCCGACATATAATATTCAATTGGTACCTGCCCCCGTTCAGAATATCCCACATTGTGGGTATAATCTTCGATCTTATCAATTCCATCTTCAGCTTTTAAACTGGCAACGACTGCTTCCCGTGCGGCTTCCCGTGTAAGCGATTGATATTTACTGGGTACATTTGTGTTCAAAGAACCATCATTATTCATAATATTGATGAATTCCAAGTTATGATTCTCGCCCATAAAAAAATCATTCGGGTCATGGGCTGGTGTAACTTTTACACATCCAGTACCAAACTCAGGATCGACATGTGCATCAGCAATAATTGGAATCTCACGGCTTACCAAGGGTAGGGTAACGGTTTTTCCAATCAGGGATTTATATCGATCGTCATCGGGATGAACCGCAACTGCCGAATCCCCGAACATAGTTTCGGGACGGGTTGTGGCCACAACTATATAGTCATCTTGATTTGTTATCGGATAACGAAAATACCATAGCTTACCATTTAATTCTTTATGGATCACTTCCTCATCACTAATAGCCGATTTGGATACGGGACACCAGTTTACCAATCGGTGCCCACGGTAGATAAGACCCTTCTCGTATAGTTTGACAAATGCTGAGGAAACTGCTCGAGAATATCCTTCATCCATTGTGAATCGTTCCCGCCTCCAATCACAAGAACATCCCAGTTTTTTCAGTTGGTTTATGATAATTCCACCATACTTTTCTTTCCAATCCCAGGCATGGGCGATGAATTCATCACGTGTAATGCTATCTTTGGATACTCCCTTGGATTCCAGCATTTCGACCACTTTAGTTTCGGTAGCAATGGAGGCATGATCCGTACCAGGGATCCAACAAGCGTTTTTCCCGTCCATCCTGGCCTTACGAATCAGTATATCCTGAATGGTATTATTCAGCACATGACCCATAGTTAACATACCAGTTACATTGGGTGGAGGAATTACAATTGAATACGATTTTTTTGAGGATGCATCATCCCCGTGGAAATAGCCATGATCCAGCCAATGTTGATACCAATGATCTTCCAGCTTATCCCAGTTATAAGTTTTATCAAGTTGTGGCGTTGACATGAAGTTTTAATCTAATGTATTGAAAAAATCAAATTACGATAGTAGGCTACCTTTCTAAAATTAAACTGAATGCTGTGGTCAATTTTAGTACGTTTTGATTAGCCTTTATCAAATTACCGGAAATAATTCGACCCAAATTGCGCATAACCTTGAATCCAATATTTGGATTTTTTTCACAAATATTATATAAATCCGATTTATCCAATTTAACCAATACACATGCCGTTTCAGCTCGAACATTGGCAGTTCTACGGTCACCCTCGTTAAACATGGACATTTCGCCAAAAAGCGGATTGACATCGCTTGATAACTTTAAAATCGCTTTTTCACGGTTATCTGATTCACTTTTATTCATGGATAATGTTAAAGCCTGATTGATCTGAACTTCACCTTCAAGTAACAAGTAAATGCAATCTCCTTCTTCTCCTTCGGTTATAAATTGCTGCCCTTTTTCCATTTGCACTTCTTTAAGCGCGTCGCCAAAATGGTTTAATTCATCATCAGTCAGATCAGAAAAAATAGTGAATTTTTTTAATTGTTCATTATTCATGCTTGCCTCAAGGAATTACGATGGCCCGTTCTTCTTCACTTATTATATAGCCATCCTGTGGATTTACAACAACGTTGATTTTACTCTCTTCCTGGAGAGAGATACCTCCTTCTTTCAATTTTCGTTCAATAAAAGAATCCAGTGCTGATGCATCCGATGACAGGATCGCTCCAATCCCCAGGTTCGCATCTTCTGAAAAAACTCCAATCAAAACAGATCCATCCTTATTTCTAAAATGATCAAACAGATCATCATAAGTTTTCCCGACAAATTCAGACGGTATGTCAATCCGTTTGATGCGCGAGTTAGAACGGCTATAAATTAATTGCCGGGCAATTTGGGGCAGGCCCGGATCTAGGACATGAGAAGTTAATATATGGGCACTAAAATCATCCCCAATCACTACTTCATCTGCATCGGCACGTTTAATATGGGTCAGGTTTTCTCTATCTAACAGGTATGCCACCACACGTATGGTTGGATCTATACTTTTTATTGTTAGTGTCGCAAAGATTGTTTTCTCATCATATGTGGCCACCTCTGAACCGGTTGTATTTGGGATGACAACCACGGTATTCGCTGTTCTAACGCTAGCCCGTTCTAAAATTTCTTCCTGCGTAAAATCGCCCGAAACAAAGTCAATTTTCAAACGGCCGTAACGATTTTTCAGCTGAGTTACTTCTTCCTCATTCAATTCATTGATAAGAACCAAGTTTTCCCTTTTCCCACGATTTAAAAACTGCATAGCATTCAGCATTCTTTCACCATTGGGATTCCAACCACAAAGGATTAAATGATCGTTTAAATTCAGTTTTTCCAAACCTTTTCCCTCCCGAATTTTTTGAGCAACAAAAATGGATGATATTGATGCTGTGAGCAGTGAAACAAGTGAAATACCAATAAACATGATTAATACGGCAAAAACACGACCGGCAGGCGTACCCGGTGAAAAATCACCATATCCGACAGTTGTCATAGTTACAATTGCCCACCAATAGGGGTTATCACCCTTAGAAATCTCTCCAGATTCAAACCACTGCAGTAAAAAGCCTCCTAAGACCATTGTCAGGATAATTCCGGCGCCAACCTGAAAAAAACTGTTACGAATTAAAGTTCTGACCCACAGACGCATAAAGGTAATTTAAATCAACCTAAAGTAGTTTGACTTATGGAAATATAGGGAAAATTGCTAAAAAATAACGATTAAAAAACCTATTGACTCGTATTCTATATCCCTGTTAGCATCACTTAGGATAGAGTATGACTGGAGGGGTCATTACATATTAACGTATAAGTACACCCTTTTCAAGTCGGTCTATCCGACGAAATTTATTTAACCTTAAGGAGGCTTAATGAATAAAGCTATGAGTCCCAGATTGGGTACATTGTTTCTTCTGCTGATAGGAATGTCCACATTTCTTTTTGCGCAGCAAGGTTCTGTATCTGGTCGCGTCACTGACGTTGATAATGGGGACCCTTTAGTAGGCGCCAACGTTCTCGTTGTCGGCACCAACCTTGGTGCAGCAACAGACGTCAATGGTGAATACACTATTAGTAGGGTACCCGCAGGCGCTCAGCGACTGAATGCTAACTATATTGGCTACGCGAGTAGTTCAGCCAATGTGGATGTCCCAGCTGACGGTGCTTCAACTGCAGATTTCGGTCTGTCAGTTGCTGCATTGAATCTCAATGAGATCGTTGTTACCGGTGCCGGTACAGCTGTGGAAAAATCCAAAATTGGTAATTCTGTAGGTATAGTGAATATGTCAACTCTAGAAGATGCACCGATCAATAATTTTTCGGATATTCTTCAAGGACGAGAAAAAGGCGTTATTATGCTACCAAACGGTGGTTTGAATGGCGAAGGCGCTTCAATTCGTATTCGCGGAACCTCAACCCTTTCCCAGTCGAATGAACCAGTGGTTTACATTGATGGTGTGCGTGTTGATAATACCGCCAGCGGTGTAGGGCCTGGTGGTACGCCATCTCGCTTGGATGAGATCAACCCTGATGCCATTGAACGGATTGAAATCTTAAAAGGTGCAGCCGCGGCTTCACTTTACGGAACTCAAGCTGCCAATGGGATCATTCAGATCTTTACCAAACAAGGTTCAATTTCCAAACCACAATTCTCAGTAGAAGTAAGCAATGCTTCAAGCAGCTACGATGAAAGTCGTTGGAAACCCAACTCTGGGTTTGCTCGAAGCCAAGCTGTAGCAGATACTATGAATAAATGGCTTGGGACCAGCGTAAAACCGTATGAAGTGGCAAGTAAGTGTTTCCCTTGTGAACTCTATGACAAAGGTAGTAACAACACTATTTCTGCTTCTGTCCGCGGTGGTGCCCCTGGTGCGACCTATTTTGCTAGCCTACGCTATATTAATAGTGACGGTCCTTACGATGAGAATGCCACACTAAATGGTGCCCCTGTTGGTTATTCGGATCCAACCAAACCAGGATCGAATGACATGCGTGACCAGTTTATGGTTAGCGCTACGCTAAATATTGTGCCGACAGATAGACTGCGGCTTCGTGTGTCTACGAACTACACATATACAGACCATAACACGATTCAAAACAATAACAACATTTATGGTACTACTTCCCTGATTCAAATGGGGAAACCGGAGTATGTGACATACAAAAATGCCACCGGCTCAGTTGCCTTTGCAACAGCTCGTGAAACCACCTACCGTTCTTTGAACAATGAAGGTGACAACACAACGATCTCGCTGCAAGCCAGCTATAAGCTCGCTGATGGTTTAAATCTTTCCGGTACCTTTGGCATGAACACCACGTTGAACAAAAGTACCAACTTGACACCATTTGGATATGCAGTGGATGGTAAAATGGGCTATGCCCCACAGGGTGCCCTATACAAAGGAAAGGATGACAGGAAAGTCTACACAATGGATGTGAAAGGTGATTACTCCAAAAACTTTGGCGATATTAGCACCGAATCTGTGTTGGGCTTTCAGGCTTTCCAGACCATTAGTAAAAGCATGAACGGTGGTGGACAACAATTCCCTGGTCCCGGTCTTCAAGTACTGGGCGCATTAGGTTCCAACTCCGCTGGCTCAGGATTTTCGGAAGTTATTGAAGCTGGAATGATGATGCAGACCAGAGTCGGTTATATGGATTGGCTATATGCTACTGCTGGTATTAGACAAGATGCGAACAGTGCATTTGGCGCTGACTTCAGCACCATTACCTATCCGCGCTTTATGTATCTTTCATCCCCACGGCTATGACGGGGGGGTCAATTGGTCCTATGTCCACATTAAGACTACGGATGGCTTGGGGTCAAGCCGGTCAACAGCCTGGTGCTTTTGACCAGTATACAACTTTCTTGCCTTGGGCTTCTGAATTTGGTCCCGGACTTTCCCCTGGAAATGTGGGTGACCCATCTCTGAAACCGGAAGTCTCAACTGAAATTGAATTCGGTGGTGAAGTCGCTTTTTTAAACGACAAACTCGCCGTTGATTTTCAGACTTGGAGCCGTGTAGTGGAAGATGCACTGATTCAACGTGCTTATCCGCCTTCTGGTGGTTTTTTCAGAACACAGCTTTCTAACATTGGGCAAATCGATGCCTCTGGTTGGGAAGCCGGGGTAGACGCAACTGTTATTCGTAGCTCTACAATGTCAGTAGATCTATTTGGAAGCATTTCCTACCTGTCAGAAAAGGTTGTTAGCCTTGGTGGTGCTCCGGAACAAAAAGTGGGTGGTTCTTATCCCCGCTACCGGAACTTCTTAACCGAAGGTTGGTCTCCTGGTTCTTTTTTCGGTGCGAAACTGGATCGCAGTAAAAAGTATCCAATCGACACAAATGGCGATGGAAAAGCTGATGACGATGCAACACTCCTTGCTTTCTTTACTTCGGGCGGTGCTGGTGTTCGTGCAGGATGGAATCCTGTCATGATGACACCGACACAAGCCGATGTTGATGCTGGTAGAGCAAAAGACACAGGTGCACTCGGCTGGTATCTAGGTAAACCAACACCCGATTATAGCGCTTCTTTTGGTACGGCTGTCAAAGTGGGTAAAAACTGGCGTGTGAATGTCATGTTTGAATCCCGTTTTGGTGAATACAGTGTGACAAACCTGACAGATGCATTTCGCAAATCTCATGGTTTGATCGGTAGAAATGTACCTGAAGCGGCGGCAACAGAAGCTGATCTCATGGATCCAGCTAAAGCAGGTCAAGTACGCTTGGATGCAGCTAACCGCTGGGTTAGGGAATTTTTGGCTCTTTCACCTTACAGTGGTTTAAATACCATTGAAGATGCATCATTCACTCGTTTGCGCGAGCTGAGTTTTGCGTATGTGGTTGATCCGGAAGTTGCTGCTCGTTTTGGTGCAAGAAGTCTAACATTTGCAGTCTCAGGTAAAAACCTGTGGATTAGCACACCTTATTCTGGTATCGACCCAGAGCTGAATTCTATCGCCCGTTCAAATGGCGGTCTCAATGATTTTCAGCAATCAATCGATGCTTTTGGTGTTCCGATCCCAAGTTCCTGGACTCTCAGTCTTAAAGTTGGAATGTAAGGAGGTATGAAAATGATTAATAAAATAAAAGTACTCAGCCTTCTGATCAGTTTTGCCTTGATTGGTTGTGCGCTTGAGGTAGATAACCCAAACAGTCTGCTTGAAGATGATCTTGGAGACCCTTCTGCCGCCGTTGGTGTTGCTAATGGCGCGTGGAATACCTCTTTGAATGGGATTGGCTATATTATGATTGCCAATGCTGTTGCTACTGATGAAGTTGTATGGATTGGATCCCGCGATGCCTGGCGTGAGCTGGACAAAGGCGGTATGGAAAATGTTTACAACGAATTCGTGGACGGTGCCTGGCCCTATATAACGGAAGGCCGTTGGATGAGCGATAAAGCTGTCTCGGTATTAGAGGATTTCCATTCAAAGGGAACTTTACCTAATACGCAGGACCTGGTTCGTTCATACTTAACTGCTGCAATGGTTCGCGTTTACATTGCTGATATGTTTGATGATTTTGTCTATTCTGACAAAACTGTAGCTGGTAATGCAATTGGTGATGCAAACATGTCGGGATTGTATGATGAAGCAACCGCGCTTTTGGGTAAAGCTTCTGCACTCGCAGATGCTGACAACAAAATCAAAGTTGCTGGTTTACAAGCACGTGTTGCACATGCAAAAGCCGTTTGGGGTAAAGTCAACCCTGTGAATACAGCAAGTCCATATGTAAATGCGGGTGCTACTGAAGCTGCCGCTGCTCTGGCATTAATGTCCAGTGATTACAAATGGAAAATGCTTTTCAGTGGTTCTACAGTGTCCAACAATATGTCCTGGCAGATCAATGGTCGCCTGGAAATGGATCTACTGTACAATGACTATGTCGCTAATGGGGACGCGCAACCCAATGATCTAGTCACAGGAACGGCAGATTCAAGAATAACTGCTCTTGCCGCTGAATTCAGAGACATAAGTGGTGGTACGGATTATGCAGCAATTACGATCGTTTCCGCACGGGAAATGCACCTGATTATTGCTGAAGGTAAAATGGCTGGTGGCGATGCTGCCGGTTGTCTTGCTGAATTAAATAAAATTCGTGCTTTAGATGAATTAGCAGCCTACACAGCAGAAGATGCTGGTGCAGCTTTGCAAGCCGAACGTCGTGCGAACTTGTTTGTTCAAGGCCGTCGTTTGGCAGACATGTACCGTTTTGGCGTCACATCAGCTGTTTGGGACAATGTTGAGAAATCTCCGGCTGGCACATTTTTCCCAATTACTATTCGGGAAATCCGCGCCAACCCAAACCTTTCGCAATAAGCGAGCGTACACCGCCTTTTATTTAGGCAACAGTACAAAACATGTAGAAAAGGGCCCTTAAAAAGGGCCCTTTTCTTTTTTGTCCATACTTATACTACCCTGTAATTTCCCGCTATGAAAATACTCATTAAACCGATAGCTATTATTCTAATAAATACCATTTTGCTGGCGCAAGCAAAAATTGTCAGTTCTTCTGGCAAACCCGTAAAAGTTGCTTATGCGGGCATTAAAATTGAAAACATGGAGTCATGGGCAGAAGCTGAGCTACAGAATAAATTTAAATCAATTTTCAGTGGATTAAATCCATCACAAGTAATCTTAAGTGAAGAAGTGAACAAAATAGCTAAGGCTCAAGTGGATTCTTTATTTTTGGATATGATTGACATTAAATCATTTCAAAATCTGGCTGAAAAAACGGGCGCTCAATATGTTTTCGTTGGAGAATTTAAAAATGTATCTCCTGACGAAAGCCGCATAATGGTTCAAGGTAATTTTTATCGATATAATGCAGCGTTAAAGTCCAGTTTTCGGTATGAAGTTCTGAAATATTATGAACGAATGAACGATGAGACAGCAGTGATTAAAAAGCAATTGGTCGATTCTATCCCCAATGCTGCTAAACCAGCATCAGCCAGACAGCTGTTAATCGTTTTTGGCGTAATCTTACTTGCAGGATTTCTTTTTATGTCATTAACGGGGACAGATGTCTGGGCCGAAGGTGAAGGCCAAGGTGGACCGCAACCCACAGAAAATTAATGAAACGCCTGTTTAAACCACTGGCCATATTTTTATCGGCAAACTTATTATTGGTACAAGTTTCCGCAGCTGTACTTCAAACCAAATCCGGAAAAATTAATGTAGGTTATGTCGGTGAAAAATTAGATGATATCCCAGACGGTTATAAAAAACTTGTGCGCCAGAAAATGTTGGGACTGATCAATCAAAATTACTATGAATTCCATAATCCCACTGATTTAACAGCTATTCACAGTAATGCAATTTCAGCTATTTTATCCCATAATGAAAATTCATTCAATGGTGATTTATCCCGTTTGTCTGAAGAGGCTAACTTGGATTATATTTTTGTAACATCACTTAATAATATTTCAGAAGATCAGAATCGGGTCATGCTGGAGGGAAATGTTTTCCGCTATAATCGAAAATCTGATGATGTATACAGATATGAAATACTCTCTTATGCAGAAGATCTAGATCTTCACATCCAAGCGATGAAACGGGAATTGGTTGAAACCATTCCCCACAGTGTTCATGGCTTAGGTCGCAATCGGGTATATATTCTAGTTGGAGTCGCTATTGTTATCGGCTTTGCCATGAGCCAGACTTTTGGTAGTATGTTCAAATTTTTACAAGATGGTAATAACGATGAAGAACCTGTCCCGCCTGTTGGCGACTAAATTACTTTTTGTGAAAAATCCCCACTGTCTCCACATGAGGAGTATGGGGAAACATATCGACCATCGTTAATCGTTTCAAGCTATAACCCTTCCTTTGCAGAATTTCCGTATCCCTAGCTTGCGTAGTGGGATTACAGGATACATAAACGATTTTTTCCGCTTCAAATCGTGGTAAATAACTGGTCATTGATTTATGCATCCCTGCCCGGGGAGGATCAACCACAACCACATCCGGTTTCGGATACTTTTTAATTTTACCATACTTAAAAAAATTGTCCAGATTAGCCACATGGAATTTTACATTGCCAATTCCATTTCGTACTGCATTCCGTGTGGCATCTTCAACTGCTGAAACAATGACTTCAAAGCCATGCACTTCCTTCGCTTTTTGGGCCAAAAACAGCGAAATAGAGCCCGTACCGCAGTAGAGGTCAAATACCACCTCTTTTCCGGTTAATTCAGCTCCTTTCAAAGCGGTTTGATACAGTTTTTCAGCCATTAATGTATTGGTCTGAAAAAACGAATTTGCTGATATTTCAAAAGTTAGATCACCGAGCTTTTCTTCCAAAGCAGGTTTCCCATGTAGCTTTAATTCATATTCACCGAAAGCAACGTCGGCCTTTTTTGTATTAATATTATTTACTATGGTAGTGATTTGCGGAATTGCTTTGGTCAACCCATTCACCAAAGGGTTTAATATATCAGTATTTTCATAAGCTGTAACCAAGTTTACTAATAGATCACCTGTATTGACGCCGAAGCGCATCATCAAGTAACGTAGAAATCCATTATGCGTTTTTTGATTGTATGGTTTCAAGCCTAATTCCTGTACCAGCGATTTCACTTTAGTAAGGATTTCATTACCTATTTCCGGCATAATATGGCACCTGTCAATATTGAGAATTTTATCCCAGCGTTTTGGGATATGCATTCCCAGGGCAAAATCTTTATTTACATCTTCCGGTTCTTCGGGCAATACCCAGCGATTATTGGAAAAGGTGAATTCCATTTTATTGCGATAATGAAAAATATTATCGGCAGAAATAATTTCATCCAATTCAAAATTGGTGATCCCCGCCTGACGGCGGAATATATTTTCTATTTGCTGCTTTTTCTGAGCAACCTGCTCAACATAATCCAGTTGCTGAACTTTACATCCCCCACAGGTGGGGAAATGATCGCAACGGGGTTTGACCGCATGCTTTGATTCAGAAAGGATTTCTAATGGCCTTGCTTTCCCGAATCCTTTTCTTTTTTTATAAAGCAGCGCGCGGACTTTTTGACCAGGAATGGCATTTTTAACAAAAATGACAAAGTCATCCACACGAGAAACACCTTTCCCACCATAAGCCAGAGAATCGATGTTTAATTCCAGTTCCTGGCCTTTTTTAACTGGCATTGCTAACGTTCATAATTTCAACTCCTGAACTGGTACCAATTCTATTTGCACCAGCTTGGATCATTGCAACTGCATCCTGGAAAGATTTAATTCCACCGGACGCTTTTACACCAAATATATCCCCCACTGTCTCTCGTATAAGTTTTACATGTTCCACCGATGCACCGTGTTTTGAAAATCCTGTTGATGTCTTTACAAATTGGGCTTTGGCATCACGAACAATTTCACAGGCTGTTTTGATTTGTATGCTATTCCATAAACAGGACTCAATAATTACTTTTACAATCCTTCCTTCGGCCGCTTCAACAACTGAATAAATTCCAGCTGCGACCTTTTCATAATTCCCATGCCGAAAAGCGTCCATATCCATTACAAGATCAATTTCCATGGCTCCTTCGCTGGTGATCATGCCTACATCATCAACATTTCTTTCTAAATCTCCTAAGCCTCCAGGAAAATCGATAACCGTACATACTTCCGTGGCAGATTCTTCCAGTTCATTGGTACATAATTCTACAAACTGCGGATATACACACACTGTTCGAAAATTCCAGACTTTTGCCTGTTCACATAAAGCCATATGATCAGGTCCACTAGCATTCGGTTTTAAGAGCGTGTGGTCAATAAGACTGGCCAACTTTAAGGATGCCTGACTGTCCATTTAAATTTCAGTGCTGATCTTATTGATTAAATCCTGGGCGTCCTGTTGGGTTGGCCCTTCTGCATAGATACGTATAATCGGTTCTGTGTTGGAACTGCGAAGATGAATCCAACGATCCGACCACGAAAATTTGACTCCATCAATGGTATTAACTTCTGCATCAGAAAAAATAGATTTAGCTTTTTCTAAAAGGTCATCCTTATCAATTACATCCAGGTTAATTTTATCTTTGATAATATGAAATTGGGGCAAATTGGCATGGATTTCACTAATTGGCTTTTCATCCTGTGCCATGCGATTTAAAACCATGGCAGCACCTACTAATGAATCTCGGCCTAAATGCGCTTCTTTCAGTATGATACCTCCATTCCCCTCTCCACCCAATTCAGCACCGATCTCTAGCATCTTTTGAACCACATTTATTTCACCTACGGCGGATCTTTCAACAGAACATCCGTGCGCTTCTGCCATTTTCTCAAAAGCCAGGGAAGTGGAAAGATTTGCAACAAAGGTTTCTTTTGAATCCTTCATTCTGATATATCCTTCCGCAGCCAGTACAAGAGTGTATTCCTCTCCTAATGGAACTCCTTTTTCATTAACTACAGCCAAACGATCAGCATCTGGGTCAACCGCAAAACCCACATCGGCATGATCCCGATTTACTGCTTTGCTTAAATCCACTAAATTTTCAGGCAATGGTTCTGTGCCACGCGCGAACACACCATTAGCCTCACAGTGGATTCGAATCACCTCACATCCCAAATGTTCAAGCAGGAGTGGCAATGCTTCCGATCCCGCACCGTTTACCGCATCAATAACTACTTTAAAATGGCAATTTCTTATTTTATTAATATCAATACAGGAGAGTTCAATAGTATGGATTGAATGTTTCAAAATGGAATTTTGATCCGGCAAAAGCATCCCTGGCTTATCATCAAAATCTACTGGGAGATTTCTATCTACCAACCCAAACAACGCCTCACATTCATTTGGGTGAAAAAAAGTTCCATCATCACGGACAAACTTTAACCCATTCCACTCAATAGGATTATGGCTTGCAGTAATTATGACACCGCCGCTGGCCTCCGATTTTTCCACCATAAATTGAACCGTTGGTGTAGGGACAATTCCACAAACAATAAGATCCCGACCCAAGCCTATCAATTCTTCTGTAAATGCATCCAATAAATCCTCACCGGATGGACGGCTATCCCGACCAAGCATGATAAGCCCTGGATCTACATGGATATGAAATGCACGGGCATAGGCCTTAACCGTATCGGTAGTAAGGTCTGTGTCAACGAGCCCACGAACACCTGAAATGCTGCGAATAATCATTTAAAATATCTTAGAACAATAAAAAAGGTTCGGTATTCCACCGAACCTTTTTTATATCACTAGTCAGTCAATAAAAATTATTTATACCTAGCAAAACGTATACGCCTGCGTGCCGCTTTTTTTCGTGCAGCCCGAAGCTCATCGCTCGGTTTGATATAGAAAGATTTCCGTTTGACTTCACGTAAGACGCCGGCACGCTCCCACTTCTTTTTAAAGCGTCGCAATGCCCGCTCGAGTTGTTCACCTTTTCTTACAGTAACTTCAACCATGATCTATTTCACCCCCTCCCGATCAGCCTAAATACGTTCTTAATGATTTACTTCTGGAACGATGACGCAGACGACGAATTGCCTTTTCTTTGATCTGTCGAACACGTTCCCGTGTTAAACTAAATTCTTCACCAATTTCATTAAGCGTGAGCGCATAGTCACGACCTATACCAAAATACATTTTTATCACTTGGCGCTCACGGTCTTTTAAAGTATCCAGCGATTGACGAATTTCATCCTTCAGAGATTCCGCCATGAGCGGTTCATCAGGATCAATTTGTCCATCATCTTGAATTATATCAATGAGAGAATTTTTATCACCATCACGAAAGGGTGCATTCAGGGAATGGTGTCTGCGAGAAATTTTCATGGCATCTATGACCTCATCACTGGTCATTTCAAGATTTCTCCCAATTTCTTCTTCGTTTGGTGACCGTTCGACTTCAGCTTCCAGCTTTTCAGCCTGTTTTGTTATTTTTGAGATCGTTCCGACCCTGTTTAATGGAAGACGTACAATTCTAGAATGTTCAGCCAGTGCTTGTAAAATAGACTGCCTTATCCACCATACCGCATATGAAATAAATTTGAATCCGCGTGTCTCATCAAATCTGCCAGCAGCTTTCATTAAGCCCATGTTCCCTTCATTGATTAGATCTGTCAATGGTAATCCTTGGCCTTGATAATCTTTCGCCACTGATACCACAAAACGAAGGTTAGCTTCCACTAATTCCTTCATTGCCAGACGGTTACCTTTTTTAATTGCCTGCGCTAGTTCTACCTCACGTGAAGGATGAAGCGGCTCAAATTTACCGATCTCTTCCAAGTACTGACTTAGACTTCGGTTAGATTCATTTATTGCTCTACCTGCTTTGGCCATATGTTAAAACCTCTATAATTTTGTCGAGAAAAGCCAGGTAATTTACCTTTATTTAGGTATTTCACCCAAGTGGTTGATATAACTTTAAATTAGTCTAATAGTTTCGCGAATTCTGCAATAGAAAGTGTTTCAGGCCGGCGAGTAAAATCTATTTCATTTTGGATTTTATCAGAGATATTAAATGCATCCAATGAATTTCTAAGCATTTTCCTACGTTTGGAAAAAGCTGCTTTTACAATTTTATTAAACTTAACATAATTTTCATCCTGGACTAAGGGTCTTTCTTTTTTTGAAAATTTTATGATAGCCGAATCCACTTTTGGCTTTGGATAAAAAACATCTGGTGGAATTTTAAAACACATTTCTACATGTAAAGAAACACCGACCATAACTGAAAGGCGGCTGTATTCTTTGGTCCCAATTTTTGCTGTTAGTCTTTGACCAACTTCTTTCTGCATCATGATGTAAGCATCATCCCAGAAATCCAATTGTTCAATTAGCCAAAAAATAATTGGCGAGGTTATGTTATAAGGAATATTACCCACAACGCGAACTGGGTTACGGATCGGTATTTCTTCAATAACCTGCATGAGGACATCACCATGAATAATGTGCAATCCTTTCAGGTCAGATCGAATCGATAAGTGTTTGATTAATAAGGGATCAATCTCAATGGCGGCCATCTCTTTTACGTGGGGAAATATTTTTTCTGTGAGGGAACCGTCCCCAGGCCCAATTTCGAGAATGGAATCATCTTTTTGTGGATCAACCGTCCGCACAATACGATCTAAAAGATTGGTATCGGCGAGGAAATTCTGTCCCCACCTCTTCCGAAACGGATGTGTTTTGTTTGCCATTTTATAAACAGGGTGATTTTTTAGGGTAAGTGAAATAATTCCGTAGCATTATTAGAAGTCTGTTGCGCGATGTCTTCTAAGGACAGATTATAAATATCTGCCAACTTTTCTGCAACAAATCTTGTTCTACCTGGTTCATTCGGTTTCCCTCGATGCGGTACAGGGCTTAAATAAGGTGAATCGGTTTCAACCAAAAGGCGATTGATCGGGATTTCCTTCGCCACTGATGGAAGGTGACTATTTTTAAATGTGATATTCCCAGAAAATGAAATGTAATAACCCATATCTAAAAAGGCTCGAGCCGTATCCAAATTACTTGAAAAACAATGAGCCACACCAATGACATCCGGATATTCGGATAGTATCTGAATTAGATCTTTGTCGGCTTCACGGTTATGAAATATAATCGGACGCTTCAGTTCTCGGGCCACTTTCATTTGTTCCCGAAATACTTTTTTCTGAACATCATGGTTGGAAATATTTCGGAAATAATCAAGCCCTATCTCCCCCACGGCAACCATTTTTTCGTATTCCATTAATGTATAAATGTCAGTTATATACCCATCTAAGGCATCTTTTGCGTCATGGGGATGAATACCAATAGACGAGAATATATTTTTATTCTCTTCTGCAATAGATAAACATTCACGAGAATCTTCGATATTGGTTCCTACACATATAAAACGTGTAACACCTAATTGATTGGCTCGGTCCAATACACCTTTTAGATCATTTTTCAAATCATCGTAAAAGAGATGACAATGGGTATCAGTAAGCATTATTATTTATTTTCGTAGGTAAATTAGAATATGAAGATAAGCCTTAATCATAAAAGAATTAAAGATAGAACCAAAGCGATTATGTGTTTCATATTTCTGTTTTTTAACTCCAGTATTTTGCTAGGACAAAATCCATGTAATACTATTATCCAAAAAGTTCATATCAATGACAAAGCATTTACAGTCTACAAGGGAAAACTGGATGAAGCAAAAAATAACTACACTCAAAATCCTTCAGCTGATAACCTAATCTGGCTAGGTCGCCGCACCGCTTACATGGGTCATTATAAGAATGCAATCGATATTTATACTAAAGGAATTGATCAATATCCAAAAGATGCCCGCTTCTACCGTCATCGGGGGCACAGGTATATTTCAATTCGCTGCTTTAACCTTGCTATTAAAGATTTTAAAAAGGCCGCCCGACTGACAAGAGGGAAGCCTAATGAAGTTGAACCGGACGGTTTACCCAATGCCTTAAATATCCCCACAAGTACACTACAGGGGAATATTTATTACCACTTGGGCCTGGCTTATTACCTACAGGGGGAATATCGGCAGGCACTATGGGCCTATAAAAAATGTCTTATCCTGGCAAAAAACCCGGACAGTTACGTGGCAGCTGCCAATTGGCTATATGTCATTAATCGGCACATTGGTCGGGATAAAGATGCACAAGAATTATTGAATTCAATTACCGATGATATGGCCATTATTGAAAATATGACTTATCATGAAATTCTAAAATTATACCAAGGAAAAAACGAACCGCTTGAAATGGAAAAAACAATCCGAAGCGGATCGTCACTTACTAATGCAACTTTTGCATTTGGTTTGGGTAATTATTATTCCATTAACGGTAATGAACAAAAAGCTCAAGAAATATTTGGCTTGGTTGTTAACGGTAATCAATGGTCATCTTTTGGATATATTGCCGCTGAAGCACGATTAAAATAATGAAACGTAATTTTTTCGTCTTATTCTGTATTATATACATTGCTTGGATATTCGGATTTTCTTTAAAACCCAACAGTAATAGCCAAGTTGTAGATGTCTGGATTCAAAATGGAATAGTATTAGATGGATTAGGTAAACCTCCTGAGCGGGCTGATATTTTTATCTTAAAGGACTCAATATCATTTATTGGCACTGCTCCTCATAATCTAATCGCTAAAGAAGTCATTGATGCTACTGGTAAAGTTGTAACACCTGGATTTATCGATCCTCACTCGCACGGTAATCCATTTAAAACGCCAAAATTTCAAAACTTTACAGCCATGGGAGTGACAACCATTGCACTGGGTCAGGATGGCTCCAGTACTAATATATCTGAATTATTCAACATAACCGATAGCACCAAAAAGCTTGAATTAGGCCCGAATATTGCGCTTTTCGTCGGACATGGAACGATCCGGAAACTTTCAGGCATTGGATTTAAAAAAAATCCGTCAAAAGTAAAAATACCACAAATGGTGGATTTACTTGAAGATAGAATGGAATCAGGCGCATTTGGCCTGACTACTGGATTAGAATACACACCTGGTCGTTATGCGGGTCAATATGAATTAGATGAATTAGCAAAAACTGTCGGAAAGTATGGAGGTATAATTA